>Ga0209605_1000930_pt1 | contig 35003 bp, 37 predicted proteins | sample AD_UKC035_MetaG_FD_184408 | JGI IMG/M metagenome (GOLD analysis project Ga0209605, IMG submission 184408) | Active sludge microbial communities of municipal wastewater-treating anaerobic digesters from USA - AD_UKC035_MetaG (SPAdes) (version 2) | ecosystem: Engineered > Bioreactor > Anaerobic >...
AAAACCGTAATTCCCTCTTGTCGCAATTGGTCAATAATTTCACTGGACTGATTATCGCTGCCGCCAATCGAGACTCCCTGATGTTTTAAAATTCTCGCTAGGGCTGACAAACCGGCGCCGCCAATACCAGAACAAAAAACTTTTTTAGCTTTGAATGAATCAAGCATAATTACTTACTTATTTGCAAAAGCAATTCAGCCACTCGCTTAGCCCCGTCCACTTTCATCATTTGTGAAATATTCGCCTCCAACTCCGATTTTCTGTTGCGGTCAAATAACACTTCCTTAATTAAGCTGACAAACATCTCTTTGGTTAACGAATTTTGAGACACGCTCACTACCGCATTATTGCTTTGGAAATAACGAGCATTATATTCTTGATGACTGTCAGCGATTGGGATAAGAATAGTGGCTCGAGCCAAAATAATCAGCTCGGATAAAGTGGACATCCCCGCCCGACTAACCGCTAAGTCAGCGGCGCACAGCGCCTCTCTCATTTCGTTGGTGAGAAACTCAAATTGATGATAGTCTTCATCATTAAAATCCACTTTTTTACCTCGACCGGTAATATGAATAACCTGACAAAATTTTAATAATTCGGGCAATGCTTGGGCAACCACCTGATTGACGGCCACAGCGCCGGTACCACCGCCTACCACCAACAAAACCGGCAAACTATCCTTCAATTGAAAAAGCACTCTGCCTTTATCCGGATCGCAAGAATAAAATTCTTCCCGAACCGGATTGCCGGTCAAAATCGTCTTAGTTGGTGAAAAATCTTTAAGCGACACCTCAAAAGAAACTGTTATCTTCCGAGCAGTATTAGCCATCAATTTATTGGCCAGGCCGGCAATAATATCCTGCTGGTGGATAAGGATAGGCACTCGCAAACACCAAGCCGCCCAAGCGACTGGTACGCCGACAAAACTGCCGGCAATCATCACTACCTGAGGTTTGAATTTGAAAATTATAACCAAACTTTTGAAAAAAGCAGCCACCAACTTGAATGGATCAATTAAATTCTGCCAGCTAAAATAACGCCTCAGTTTCCCGGCCGGAATAGACCGAAAATCCATATCATAACTATCGACCGCTCGGCATTCCGGACCGTCTTTGGTACCCAAAAATAAAAATTTCGCTTTTGGCTTACTTTTTTTTATTTGTTCATATACGGCAATCAAGGGACTAACCGATCCCATTGTCCCGCCCCCCACCAGTAATACCTTCATAATATTTATCTAGGCGTTAATTTATTATTTTTTTTACCGCTTACCGGTTATCGGCTTGTCTGGATATATTAACTAAAATACCGGCCGCTGCCAAGCACATAGTTAAAGCAGTGCCGCCATAAGAAATAAAAGGCAACGGCACACCGGTCAAAGGTAAAATGCCAATAATCGCTCCGATATTCAAAAAAGCTTGAGTAACCAACCAAGCGACAATACCCACCACCAACAAACGAGCAAACGGTTCCCGGCAACGACAAGCCAGCCGAAAACTGCGCCACATTAAAACGACAAACAAAGCCAACACTAATACAGAAAAAATAAAACCCAGCTCTTCGGCCATTACGGCAAAAATCGAATCGCCGTAAACCTCGGGCAAATAAGCGAATTTCTGACGCGAATGACCAAAACCGCGACCAAACCAACCGCCGGATCCAACGGCCAATAAAGCCTGATTAATGTGGTAGCCGATCCCCTGCGGATCAAACTCCGGATGAAGAAAGGTGGTCAAGCGTTTGAGCCGATAGGGCGAAACTTTGATCAAAACCGCCAATCCGCCAATACCGGCAACCGCCAACCAAGTCAAATGCAGTAATCGGCCACCGGCCACAAAATAAACTGCCAAGGAAATGGCAATAATAATCGAAGCGGTGCCAAAATCCGGTTGCAGTAAAACCAAAGACACCACCACCAGAAGCACCACAATAAAAGGCAAAAAACCATAATTGAAATCCTGAACGGTTTTCTCGCCTTTAGCCGAAAACAGAGCGGCCAAATAAATCAAAAAGGTCAGTTTGACTGCTTCTGACGGCTGAAAAGAGTAGCCAAATAAGTTAATCCAGCTCTTGGCAAAAGTGCCATGGTCAGAACCAATCCCCGGAATAAAAACTGAAATAAGCAACCCGATCGAGACCAGCAACATTGGCACCGCCAGAGTTTTCAGCTGATAATAATTAAGACGGGAAAGCAATAAAAATAAAAATAAGCCTGGCAGGAAACCAAATAACAATTGATGCTTAGCGTAGAAATAACTGTCGCCAAATTTATCCCAGCCGACCGCCGCCCCAGCCGAGGACAAGGCGACTAAGCCAAAAATCGACAAAAAACCGACAATGCCGACCAAATACCAATCGGGCGGATCATCCCGACGGCCTTTAATAATGTCTTGAAAGATGGTTTTTATTCTCAACTTCATTCAAAGATTTTAATATTTTAAAAAAATCCCGCTATTAATCGTCTTTTTTTAAATTTTAATCATTAATGCTCTTTTCGCCCAATAAATAATTCCCCTCCAGATAATTATTCAAACTGCTCACCTTGACATAGTGATCTTGGTCGCTTGTTTTTCTCCAAAATATTTCACAATTTTTTGACCGCTCGCCTAAATTGATCGCCCCGGTCAAATTCATTGTTAAACAACCCAAAAGAAGCGCAGGCCGGGGACAATAAAATTATTTCGCCACTAGCAGCGAATTGTTGGGCCAAGTTAACCGCCTCGGTCATCGAAGCAACCTCGGCAGCCGGAGTGACTAACTGTTTTAACCGGTCAGTTCCGATACCAGACAAAAAAATCACTTGACGGCAATACTTCTTAATCTCTCTAGCTAACGCGTTAAAATCCAGCCCCTTGTCCGAACCGCCGGCAATTAAAATAATTTTCTTTTGTTTGGCGTCACCCAATGATTGAAGAGCCGCCATAGTTGCTTCCGGTGTGGTGGAAGTAGTATCATTATAATAATTAACCCCCTTAACTGTCCGCAACAGTTCGAGCCGATTCGGCACTCCTTTAAAATTTTTCACCGCTTTTCGTATTACTGCTATCGGCGCGCCATAGGCCAACGCCCCGCTAATAGCGGCCAAGACATTGGCGCGATTATGATCGCCGGGGATCTTGATGTCAATAAGCGACAAAACCCTTTTTTCTTTACCGTTTAAGCGACAATAAATATTTTTGCCGCGAACAAAACAGCCATTTTCCTCAGAAAATTCTTTGAGAGAAAACCACATTCGCCGACCGGGTGTCTTGGCGCCGGATTTTCTAGTAAAAGAATTGTCGCGATTCAAAATTGTCCAATCCTGAATATTCTGACCAAGAAAAATGTGCTCCTTAGCGGCAACATAATCATCTATGCCTCGATAAGTATTCAAATGGTCAGGATAAATATTGGTAAAAACACTAATATAAGGACTGATTTGATGGGGCGCCAGACTTTCCAACATCCAGGAAGACAGTTCCAACGCCACTGGACCGCCCTTGGCCACTTTGGACATCTGCGCTAAAGGCGACTTGGCGATATTACCGCCCAATACCGCCCACCGATTGATTAATTTCAAAATTTCATAAATCAATGTTGTTGTTGTACTTTTGCCTCGCGTACCGGTAATGCCAATTATCCGTTTGCGATCAATTAATTGAAAAAACAAAGAAACATCTGTTTCGATCGGAATCTGATTTTTGACAGCAATCGCCAGGTATTTGGAAGTATTGGGTACACCAGGATTTTTTATTATCAAATCAGTGTTTTTAAAATCGCTTATCCGATGCCGACCAAGAACAAAATTGATCTTGGTAGCCCGCCTGCCCAACCGCTTAATCTGTGGCGCTAGCTGGTCGGCTGTCTTTAAGTCAGTAACGGTCAATTGGGCTCCCTGATCCAACAAAAAGCGGGTAGCGGAAATGCCGCTACCGTCTCGATAAGAACCCAGTCCCATAATAGTAACTCTTTTATTATGCCAATTCATTTAAATAATAAAGGATAATTTTATTTCTACTGCCAACCGCCCCGATCCATTAAAAAAATCACCAGTCCCATCACCGACATCATACCGGCAATCACCCAAAAACGCATCACCACTTTAGTCTCGGGCCAACCCCTGGCTTCAAAATGATGGTGAATCGGCGCTGATAAAAAAACTTTTTTGCCTTGGCGTAATTTTTTGGATAAAGTTTGAATAATCACCGAACCTGATTCGACTACGAACAAAAAACCGATAATTGGTAAAAACAAAATGGAATTGGTCAACAGAGCAATAATGGCCAAGGTTACCCCCAAAGACATGGCACCGGTATCGCCCATAAAAAATCGCGCCGGCGCAATATTAAACCATAAAAAAGCCAACAGGGCGCCAACAATGACTCCGCATAAGGTCGCCAAATCATAACGGCCCTGGACAAAAGCAATAGCACCAAAAGAAACAAAAGCCGCCAGTAAAGTGCCACCAGCCAAACCGTCTAAACCGTCTATTTCGTTAACTGAAAAAGCGGTCGCCACGACAACAAAAATCACAAAAGGAATATACCACCAACCCAAATTAAAAGTAGCCACAAACGGCAAACGAACAAAATCCCAATCCAGTTTAAAATAAAACCACCAAGCCACAAACAAAGCAATGACCGTGTAAACAATCAGCCGATGACGGACTGACAAACCGCCACCATAAGGACCAATTTTCCGAACGTTCAAAAAATCATCCACCAGCCCAACCAGCGCCGTCGCCACCAGGGCGCCCAAAGGCAACCAAGTCTGAGAACGGCTTAGAAAGCTAAGGCGAGAAAAATCACCATTAAACCATCGGCTCAGATAAAAAAACAAAATCGCCACAAATAGGGTGGTCACCCAAATTAACACCCCACCCATCGTCGGTGTACCGGATTTTTTTAGATGCAACTTGGAAAAAATGGGCGCCTGAGCGGAGTCCCTAATTTGTTTGCCAAGTTTATATTTATACAAAAAATGAGTCAGGAGCGGCGTCCAACCAATCGCCAACGCGAAAGAAACAAAAGCCAGAGAAAAAATTCTAATAATGAAAAAGTCAACCGCCATAAATATTTTATTTACAAATTAATATAAACCAAAAATATCGACACGATAAAAATAGAAAGATTAAACACCGCCGCCATCCCGACCAAAAAATAAGCCAACACCCGTTGTTTTAAATAAAAATGAAAAGCCAGCAAAAAATTGACTGCCAAAACCGCCAGACCAGCGCCGGAAAACCAAAAAAAATTGTACCAACGGCCAAACAAACTAATGCCAAAAAAAATATTATAACGGAGAGCGACGAAACCAGCGGAAGCTGAGAATAAGAATAAATACATCCCTATCAGACAGATATTCAACGCCAAACCAAGACATAAACTAACCAAAAAAACCTTATCTCGCTTGGCCGGACTAGCAAAGACCAACCCCTGAAGGCGATCCCAGACTGAGGTAATCATACCGAAAATTAATAAAAAATTAATTCTAAACTAATTATAATATTTTTAAAGAAAAAAGTCTATCAATGATAAAATGTGACTTTGGCTGTTTAGTTAACAGTCAAGGGTGACACTTTTGGCTCGACCGATGACATATATTGATTTAGTTTCTGCATAGGGGTTAATCCGTTCATATTCTTGCCTAAATGGTATCTCTCATGATTGTACCAATGGACATATTCTCTTAAACTTTTGAATGGCTTGTTAGGGTTCAGATAGTATTCGTCATCAACGCTTCTGTTAGCCCTTTCCACTTTGCCGTTCCAGGGAGCGCTTCTCTTAGGAATGAATCTCTGGGTGATGCCACTGTTCTTGACGTGGCTGGCGAAGCCGCCTCTGAATTCTCCGCCATTGTCAGTCTGCAATCCCTTGATTTCGAAAGGAAAAAATCTTTTGGCTTTCCTTAAAGCTATCACTGAAGTCAAGGCATTCCTGTTGTAGCAATCGATCGCGTATTGGATATTAGTGTAAGTATCAGTGAATCTGTATTGGTAATTCCAAATTCCCGGTTCTTCTTGGGAAGGCACATATTTAACGTCTAATTGGACGTTTTCACCTGGTTCCATCGAATAGTAAGGCTCTTTCATCGGGCGATACCAAGGCTGTTTCCTCTGAGGCTTCCTGATCAATCTTTTCTTCTTGTAATACCTGTAGATTATCGTCGTTGAGATATCAATGCCCAATTTCTCTTTGACATGGAGCTTCATCTTCTTGGGACCGTAATTGTATTTGAGCTTGGCATCGTAGATGAAGCATCTGACTCTGGAAGTCATCTTTAACTGGGGATGAAGCTCATGGCTGATATATCTATTGGAGCCGTAGCCGTGATCCTTGTTGTACCACTTGTAATACGTCTTTCTAGACATCCCGAAGATCGAACAGACTTCATCGACTGATTTTCCATACTTTTCGACTTGGCGGTACCAGCGGAACCTTATTTCCTGAGGGGCGCTAAGCTTTGATCCTGGCATATATTTGACTGAGATTAGGTGAGTTAACAGTGTCACCCTTATCTTACCAAATTGTCACCCTTTGATGTTAACTGTACAAAGACTTGACTTTTTGGGTTGTTTGGGGTAAGTTATTATCAGTTAAAAATAATATTTTTTATGACTTTGAAATTAGAAGCGAATAAACGCGAACAGACCGGTAAACAACTTTATTCCTTAAGGGAGAAGGGGCTGATTCCGGCGGTGTTATACGGCCATGGCTTGCAGAATGTTAATTTGGCTGTCGATTTGGTTAAATTTGAAAAGATTTTTCAACAGGCAGGTGAGAACACAATAATTGATTTATCAATCGATGGCAGTGAACCGATTAAGACAATGGTGGCCGATGTGCAGTATGATCCGGTTAAGCATCGGTTTATTCATACTGATCTGAAAAAGGTAAAAATGGATGAGAAGGTTACCGCGACAGTCGCGGTAGAATTTTTTGGTGAATCGCCGGCTGTCAAGAACGACGGGGGAATTCTGCTTCACAATATCAGTGAATTGGAAATTCGCTGCTTGCCCACCGATCTGATTCACGAGGTCAAGGTGGATATTTCCCAGTTTAACAATTTTGGCGATGCCGTGGCCATCAAAGACCTGAAATTGTCCGATAAAATTGAAATTATTGGCCACGAGCCGGAAGATGTGGTGGCAACAGTGACTGCTCCTCGGGCGGAAGAAGAACCGGCTCCAAGCGCTACCGATGCTGAAGGCGAAGGGGCGGCCGAGGCAGGGAAGACCGCTGAAGCGGACACCGGCAGTAAAGCGGAAGACAAAATTGCGACCAGCGACAAAAAATAAAATTAGCCATGGATAGAATCAAGCAACTATTGGTGATAATCGCCGCTCTCTTAATAGTGGTTGGCGGTTTTTTGGTTTATAAGATTTATCAGAATATTCGGTCAACCGGCTCTGAACCGGCGTTATTTTCGGCGGCAACTGAGGATTTAACTCAACGTAAACTGGACGGCGTCAAAGTTTCTACCGGCCAGGAAGATTTATTGCCGGTGGCGGTGATGGTGGAAAATCATTATGAGGCCCGACCACAAGCCGGATTGGCTGCCGCCAAGGTAGTTTATGAAGCTTTAACGGAAGGGTTGATTACTCGATTTTTGGTGCTTTATGACTTGACGGAAAATTTGAGTGTCATTGGTCCGGTACGTTCGGCTCGGCCATATTTTATCGAGTTGGCCGCCGAGTATGGCGCTGTTTATGTTCATTCCGGTGGCAGTCCGGCCGCTTTGAGTATTCTGGAAGATGATGACAGAGTCCAAGACTTAAATGAATTTTATGGTTATAATAGCGGTTATTTTTGGCGTGACGATAAGCGACAAGCGCCACATAATCTTTATACTGCCACTGAATTTTTAACGGAAGCTAAAACGCAATATGGTTGGCTAGACGGCACTGATTTTGTGCCCTGGCAATTTAAGGATGATGGCACGCCAGCCACTACCACTCAAGAAATTAAGCTGGAATATTCAATTTTGCCGACTTACCACATTATCTGGAAGTATAATAGCGGAGAAAATTATTATGAGCGTTGGCAGAATGAATCGCCTCATACTGACAGCGAGGGTCAATTTATCAACGCTAAAAATGTGGTTATTCAATTTGTCAAAACCGCCACCATTGACGAGATTGGCCGGCGCGAATTGACCTTGACTGGTACCGGTCGAGCGCTGGTGTTTCGCGATGGCGAGACAATTGACGGTTATTGGCAAAAAGAAGAAGGCTGGCACCGCACCAAATTTTACAACAGTAGCGGGGAGGAAATTATTTTTAATCGCGGTTCGATCTGGGTGGAATTAGTGCCGGATTATATGGTAATTTCTTTTTAAATTCTGGCGGTAAAATTTTTTGTGGTGGTTTCAATTTTCAGTTTGGAATTGACGTACTGACGGACGTCAGTACGTCTCTTAATAATCGATCCGGCTCACCAGCCGGATTTTTTCGGACCGGGCTGATTTTTCTTGACTGATTGTTTATTTTTTGACATAATCAAAATGTTCCCGCTCTCGGCAGTGGGAAGAGTAGGGGTAACGTAATGCAAATTTTATGGGAGGCGGGTTATGCAATTGAGATTTGATCATTAAGGGGCTTGGAGTTTGCGCCCCAATCAAGCAACTCCCTTGGCGATTGAGTAGGCAAACTCGCCAAGACTCAAAGGGAAATACGCGAGGGCATTTTTTTAAAAGAGGGAGGAAATGCTTCACAGTCGATCACCCTAAAACTGGCCTTTGGCGTTTTAATCAGTATCGGTCGCGACAATGACGCGCGTCAATTCGATCAGGGGGCGAAAAGCCCAAAGAATCCCGCAGCGTCAAAAGCAGGCCGAACAACCAGTTGAATCAATTAGACCGAGGAACAGTTATCACCAATATCCTCGGTCTTTTTTATTGAGCTAATAATCAATATTCGGTGCCGACCGGACAAGTCTTTGCGGAGGCGGTTTGTCCGGTCGGGAAAATATTTTTTGGCCAGTGTTTGCATTGGTCGCCAATGGAGGGGATTGATTTCGACGATGATAAATAGCGGCGGAGTCTTTTGGGCGTAGATTTGTTTGAATAATTTTTCATATTGTTCCCAGCCCTGTTTGCCGCCATAGAGCGCTAATCGAGGTTCGTGACTGATTGATTTTTTCTCCCAAGCAGTCAGTTTGTCTGTTTGGGCCAAATAGGGAAGATTGGCAATAATGGCGTAAGCGCCCTTTAATGGCGGAAGACTTGCCAATAGGTTACTGGAGAGAAAGTTTATTCTGACCCGGTGTTTTTGAGCGTTTTTTTGAGCTAAGGCGAGGGCGCGGCGGGAAGAGTCAATGCCAATGGCTTTTATTTGCGGGTTATTTTTTTTCAGACTGATAATGATACAGCCTGAGCCAGTGCCGACATCAATCAGGGTGAGCGGGGAAAGATGATTTTGTTTAATAAGATCAGTAGCCAGTTCCACTATTAGTTCGGTTTCCGGCCGTGGCACCAGCACGTTTTTGTTGATAAGAAAATCAAGGCCAAAAAATTCTTTATGACCGGTTAAATAGGCGACCGGTTGATAAGCGGCTCGCTTGGCAATTAGCGTCTGAAATTTTTTTATCTGAAGCGGTTTTAGTTGATGGTCATAGTGAATAAAGAGGAATTCCTTAGGTTTTTTTAGGACAACAGAAAGCAAAACCTCAGCATCCAAACGCGCTGAGGGAATATTTTTTTTCTGTAATTTTATGGTTGCCCAAGTTAAGCTGCTGCTGATGTCCATACTAGAGATTCTTTCGTTTACGCATTATCATCCGGGTGCGCCAGACTTGGTAGGTGAGTTTTATGCGGTTGATAAAGCCGTACCAAAAACCCCACTTTTTTTCTTTGATCACTTGGTGGAGATTTTTCAAGACCGGCCGAGCGACTTTGAGTTTGTGTTTTTTGGCGTAATAATTCATTACTGTTTCAATGCCGAAATCCAAAGTGTTTTTGTCTTTGGGAATCTTATTGAAGAAGGCCCTGGTCATCGCCCGTTCGCCACCGATGGCGTACATCGGGAATAGTTTGGGAATCAGAGCGCCCAAGCCAAAAACGCGGTCGCGCAAGCCAATGGACATTACCGCCTTGCCCTTGATGACTGGCGTTAATACCTGTTCAATATGTCGGGTAGTCAGGTTTTCCAAATCAGCGTCAGCAAACATTATGATGTCGCCCTTAACGGTTTTAACTCCCTCAATCATGGCGCTGCCCTTGCCTTGGCTGGTTTGGCGCTCCAATACTTTGACTTTAAATTTTTTGGCGATATTAGCGGTATTATCCTGACAAGCATCGGCCACGACTAATATTTCATCAACTAATTTAGATTTGACAGCCACCCTTAAAACCGCCGTGATATTTTCAGCTTCATTGTGGGCGGGAATAATCAAAGAAACTTTTTTATTGTTCTTAGCCATTAATCTAATTATAACACAAAAATAAATTGTTAGCCAATAATTTTGTGCCGGCAATTATTCTTGGAGCGATTGCTGCTGATCTTTGTCTTTGAGCTTTCTGATAATTAGCTCTAGCTCGCCGTCTAAAATGGCTGGTAGGTTATTGAAATTTTCATTGAGGCGATGGTCAGTGATGCGGTCTTGGGGAAAATTGTAAGTGCGGATTTTTTCGCTGCGGTCGCCACTGCCAATTTGCGATTTTCTCTGGGCACCCAATTTTTTGGCTTCTTCTTCCTGTTTGGCGGCTAATAGTCTAGACCGTAAGACCATCATCGCTTTTTCCTTGTTTTGCAGCTGGGAGCGTTCGTCTTGGCAGTTGACCACAATATTGGTAGGCAGGTGAGTGATGCGGACGGCCGAATAAGTGGTATTGACGCTTTGACCGCCGTGGCCGCCGGCACAGAAGGTATCTATGCGCAAGTCTTTGGGGTCAATAATCAAATCTACCTCCTCGGCTTGAGGCAGGATTGCCACTGTCACGGTGGAGGTATGGACCCGACCCTTTTTTTCTGTTTCCGGCACCCGTTGGACCCGGTGGACGCCACTTTCGTATTTTAATTCGCCATAAACATTTTGGCCGGTGATTTCAAATATCACCTCCTTAAAGCCGCCCAGGCCAATGCGGTTGGCGGAAATAATTTTGGTTTTCCAGCCGCGCTCTTCACTGTAGCGGCTATAGAGGCGGAACAATTCGGCGGCAAACAACGCTGCTTCGTCACCGCCGGCGCCGGCCCGTATTTCCACGATGACATCTTTACTGTCATTGGGGTCTTTGGGGATTAAAAGGGTTCTAATTAATTTTTCTTGTTCGGCTTTGGCCGCTAACAGGGCGGTCTTGTTTTCTTCGCCCATTTCCAGCATGTCTTTGTTGTCTTTATTGGCGCCGATGAATTCCTCGGCTTCTTTGAGCTCGGCTTGGATTTTGTCCAGCTTCTTTTTGGCTTGGATGATTTCTTTAAGCTGGTCGTATTCTTGGGCGATTTCTTTGATTTTGGCCGGATTGGAAACAACCGCCTCGTCTTGTAACAGGCGCTCCAATTCTTCAAATCGGGTTTGGATTTTCTCTAATTTTTCATTCATATTTTATTGATTGATGCTGTTAATTATAGCAGAATGGGCTTGTTTTGGCAATTTATAAGGGGCTTTTGATATTTTTTATACCGGGATTGGTGATATGGGTATAAATTTGCGTAGTGCGGATATTCTGGTGGCCTAAAAGTTCTTGAACATAGCGGATATCAGTGCCGTTTTCCAATAGGTGGGTGGCAAAGCTGTGACGCAGGCTGTGGAAGGTGGCGTCTTTTTTTATCTTGGCTTGTTTTAGCGCTTTATAAAAAATAGCTTGCGCTGTTCTTTCGGTCAATCGGCCTCCTCTCTCGCTTTCAAAAAGATAATCATTTCCATCGCGGTCGGCAATCAGGATGTTTAAATCCGGCAAAAGTTTTTCGGGAATTAAAGTTATTCGATCCTTTCTGCCTTTTGCTTGTTTGATATGAATTATTAGTTCATCCATTAAGATATCTCGGATTTTCAGTTTTACCGTCTCACTTACTCGCAGGCCGGCGCCATAAGACAAAGATATCAACAGGCGATGCTTGCTATTGCTTATGGTATTGATGATTTTATTTATTTCTTCCCGGCTTAGCGCGATTGGCAGTTTTTTGTCTCTCTTGGTGGATTTGATTTCTATTTTGATGTAATTTTTCAATATTTCGCGGTAAAAGAATTTTATAGCATTGAGATATACATTAATTGTCTGCGGGGAGTAGTTTTTTTCTTGTTTTTTAAGTAAAAATTCTTTGATTTTTGAAATATCTGGCTCTTGGGGATCGTTTTGTAAAAATTTAAAATAATCATCAAGGCATTTTAAATAGCCGTCAATCGTTTTGGGGCTGTAGTTTCTTAGCTGTAATTCGTTTTTGACATTATTCAAATATTTTTGCATAAAATGGTTTAATTTAGTAAAATTAATAAATAATAAGTTGTTTATAAATTATATCAAATTGTTCGTATAATATACAACTTCGGTAATATTATAGGTCAAACATTTCGCATAAAAACCAGTTATATGAAATACATGTTTTCCTTTTGGGCTTCGCCCAGCTCTTAAAAACGAATTCAATTTTGTTTTTTAATTAATAAAAGAGGGGTAATAAGGTGTTTTCTCCGCTACGCTGCGAAAACGATTTTATATTTTAATTACATTGATGTATAATATAACTATGGACAAACAATTTCTTAATAAAATTATTCAAGGCAATTGCATAGAAATATTAAAAAAAATGCCGGAAAATTCGGTAGATCTTATCTTTGCCGACCCGCCGTACAATTTACAACTACAGAATGATCTTTACCGTCCAAATCAAACTAAAGTTAGCGGGGTTAATGATCGGTGGGATAAATTTGTTTCTTTTGATGAATATGATACTTTCACCTACGATTGGCTAAAAGAATGCCGAAGAGTATTAAAAAAAGACGGCTCTATTTGGGTTATTGGTAGCTACCACAATATCTTTCGTGTCGGCAGAATTATGCAAGACCTCGGCTTTTGGATACTAAATGATATTGTCTGGATTAAAACCAACCCCATGCCTAATTTTAAGGGTACCAGATTTAATAATGCGCAGGAAACACTAATCTGGGCATCACAAAACCAAAAATCAAAATACACTTTTCATTATAAGTCGATGAAAGCGTTTAGCGATGATAAACAAATGAGAAGCGATCGGTACATTCCTATTTGCAACGGCGGAGAAAGAATTAAAGTGAACGGCGAAAAAGCGCACTCTACCCAAAAGCCGGAAGCCCTGTTATTTAGAGTGATCTTATCTACTTCAAATGTTGGCGATATAGTGTTAGACCCGTTTATGGGAAGCGGCACAACTGGTGCCGTATCTAAAAAATTAGGCAGGCACTTTGTCGGCATAGAAAAAGAAAAATTTTATATCAAGATAGCAAATGAGAGGATAAAGAAAATAAAGCCGGTCAGCGAAGACCTTTTATTTTACCCCATTGAAGAAAAAAAACCAAAAGTGCCGTTTGGTAGTTTAGTTGAATCCGGCTATGTTGCTATTGGTGATTTTCTATACTCAAACAACCACGCGCACAAAGCTCGGGTTTTGGCTGACGCAACTTTAACATGGAATGATAAAGTTGGCTCAATTCACAAAATCAGCGCCGAGATTTTAGGCAAAGCCGCAAACAACGGTTGGACATTTTGGTATGTGAAAAGACCAAAAAATAATTTTATTCTTATTGACAACATAAGAAATGAATATATAAATAAATATCTTTCTTAAGCACCTATGCAATACACCAAATTTAAAAATATTTTCAACGAAACTATTTTTGAAGAATCCAAGGCGGTTTTAATTGAAAAAATCGCTAAGTACCCAAACAGATACATCGGCTTATTTAGACCGACGAAACCAAAAGCTAAAATACTGCAAAACTTGCTTCAATCTCACGAAATCCGCTTCGGCGATGCCTTTGAGGAAATCATTGAAGAATACCTTAAAGAGTTCGGCCACGAGATACTGAATAAACGTTTTATAAACGATGATAAAGATGAACTTAATCTTGACCAGTGCTTTAAAGATAAAAACACGATATATTTCGTTGAACAAAAAATAAGAGATGATCATGACTCTACCAAAAAACGAGGGCAAATAGGAAACTTTGAAAAAAAGCTAAATGAAATGGTTAATAAGTACGGTGAAAAAATCTCGTCGGTATTTTCTACTTTATTGACCCCGATTTACAGAAAAATAAAAATTACTACAAAACCGAACTAGAAAAAATGGCCCTCGACTATGGGGTAAAATTATATCTATTTTATGGGGTTGAATTGTTTGATTTTTTACAGCAGGGAAAAATATGGAACGAAATATTAAAGTATTTACAACAATGGAAAAAAGAGATTCCGGACTTTCCGGAAACTAATTTTGATATTGACGCTGAAAGTTCATTTGAAGAAATAAAAAGTTTATCCCCCGCCCTTTACCGAAAACTTCTTCAAGACGATGCCATTTTCAATGAAATTATTTTAACAATCTTTCCCGAAAAAAAGACACTGCGCCTTTTGCTTGATTATTTTAAAGAAAAATCATCTGAAAAAATTATTTACAAAACGATAAGCAAAGTGCTGGAAGAAAGAATATAAAATGTATGATAGCTAAGGAGGGTCTAAATAAAATTATTCATGGCGACTGTTTAGAAATTTTAAAATATTTTCCCGACAATTACTTTGACTTGATTTTTGCCGACCCGCCATATAATTTGCAACTACCAAGCAATAGAAAATTGTTTCGTGCAGATGGCAGCGAGGTTATACCCGTCAATGACGCGTGGGACAAATTTGAAAGCTATGAAGATTACGACGATTTTACCGCAAGCTGGCTCAAAGAATGCCAGCGCGTTTTAAAAATGACGGGTACAATCTGGGTCATGGGGATGTACCACAACATTTTTCGTGTCGGAAAAATTATGCAGGATTTAGGATTATGGTTTTTAAACGATGTTATCTGGGTTAAAATTGACGCTATGCCTAATTTTAACGAACGTCGCTTTACCAATAATCACGAAACACTACTTTGGGCAGTAAAAAATAAATATTGCAAAAATTATACCTTTAACTTTAATTTTTTAAAACAAATGAACGACGGTGAACAAATGAAAGATACTGATTGGATTTTCCCTATTTGCCGAAGTCCAGAGCGGTTGCGTGATGAAGCTGGCATAAAACTACATCCTACCCAAAAACCGCTAAAACTTATTCAGCAGGTACTACTTACTGCAAGTAAAAAGGGCGACTTAGTTTTAGACCCGTTTATGGGGAGTGGCACCACTGCTGTTGTAGCCAAAGCACTCGGTAGAAATTGGATTGGAATTGAAAAAGAAAAACGGTATGTTGATTTGGCAACAAATAGAATTTTTAATTATAATTGACCCAAAAAATATATGAGATTATTTTTACCAGAAAAAATCTGGAAAGAAAAAAGAGGATTTACGTTTGATCGACCAGCCGATTATTTAACTATTGGTTTTCACGGCGGTCAAGATTTTTTTACTTTACCTATTGGAGAAGTGCCGGTCACCGCGCCTTGCGATGGTACCTTAATAACTTTCCCGGGATTTTCTAAATCCGCTGGCTGGTGGGGAGTTTATACCTTTCAATATATGGACGCCACTTATAGCTTAAAAATTCTCCATATGTACAAAGAGTTAAAGGCGGGTACTTATAAAGAAGGTGATGTTCTGGGATATTGCGGAGGAACAGGCCTCGCGGTAACTCAAAAATATGGGGTATCTTACATCGGTGAATCTATCGAAGAACAAACATCAGATCGAGCCGCTCCTCACCTGCATGTTGAACTTCATCTAGGTGAATATAAACATGACACAAATAAAATTAAATCGTTAGCCCTGAAACGTCTTATTGACCCAGTTGCTACATTCGAAAAATGGATTAATTCTGAATCTTTAATCAAAAATAATATAATTTTTTATCAAGAAAAAGGCAGTTCATCTATCTACATAAAAGGCGCCGATGGTTATTATTACCCAATTATTACAGGAAAGCATTTTATTTCCTTGTTTGGAAATTGGAATGAAAATAAAATTATTAAAGTAGATAAAATATCTGAAAAATCAGATGCTTATTTTGGATTATTCAAGTCTGGTGATGATGGAAGATATGATGTTGTATAAGGAGTTTTGGGCTTCGGGCATTCACCCCTAACCCCTCTTCCCGAAGCCCAAAACGAAAAAACAAAAATTAAATTCTTTTTTTAGAGCGGCTCGCCGCTGGCGAGCCAAAGGAAAACATGTACATCATATAACACGCTATATCCGGCTGCGGCTTCACGGAAGCCTCCGCTTAAATTCTGCTCCGCTTCGCTCCGCAGAACTTCGGATATAGCGATACGTTATACGCAATCGGCTTCGGGACGCTCGAAATAAAAAGATTTAAAAAATATAGAAATTTATGAGGATGAAAAATGATGGAAACAAATAACATATTGTTGATTGCATTGGTTGTATGCATATTACTCAATAGTTATATTGGTTTGTATATCTCACGCAAGCATGGTACTAAAATACCATGGTGGCCGAGTATAGTAAAGAGTAGAGATTATACATTTTATCTCATTTATATCTTTTATATAGCACTTCTTGTTAATGCCATCATCTCTATACTCGAAGAGGAATACATATTTCTACTTGCTTTACTTGGTTTTATTCCGATTCTCCTTAGCACATATATAAATTTCGTTGCAAGGAGAGATTTGACTAGATACTGGACACCTTTTGCGAGTACGGGAAAGGAGCAAAAACTCGTAAAGACCGGAATTTATGCAAAAGTTAGGCATCCTATCTATTTATCAGGCTTAATTTTATTATTGGGCTTTACACTCATCGCTGGAAACTTATATGGCCTTTTATTTTTTATTTTATCTTTGGCAGCTTTTGTCACACGAATAAAAAAAGAGGAAAGGGAGCTAATTACAAAATTTGGTGAAGAATACAAACAATACGCAAAAGAGACCCCCCTATTAATACCAAAATTGAAAGGGAAATGAGGTGGTGTCATGGCGTCCTTTCGCCGACTCTGCGGATTGTTTCGCAATCCTCGTCCCTATCGGGAGTGTATAACAGCGGACATAAGGCTACGCTTTACTCCGCCCAAATGCTCGGCTACGCCTCGCACTTCGTATGTCCGCAGAACGTTATACACAATTCAAAAAATATTTTTCTAATAGTGAATAAGGATGATGGGTTTTCAAAGGGGAATAAATTTGATTTTTTCTTTATTTAATGAGGGGGATAAAATGGTGTTTTCTCCACTTCGTTCCAAAAACGATTTATTTATAAATTACCTTATATTAGGATAGAATCATGCACAAACACAATCATAACAATCGTGAAAAAAATATAAAGACAGCGGTTTTTCTAAATGTCTCTTTTACGATTATTGAAATAATTGGTGGGATTTGGACAAATAGTTTAGCCATTCTTTCTGATGCACTGCACGATTTTGGTGACAGTATTGCACTTATTACTTCATGGATAGCCGAGAGAAAAGCAAAAAAACCAGCTGACATAAAACGAACGTATGGCTACCAGCGCCTCTCTCTTTTTTCTTCAGTATTTGCTGGAGTTGTCTTGGTAGCAGGTTCATTATTCATTCTTTCCCAAACAATCCCACGGCTTTTGAACCCTGAACATACAAATGCACCTGGAATGATAGGACTTGCTATTCTTGGAATTGTTGTTAACGGGCTGGCTGTGTTGAGGTTAAAACAGGGACAAAGTCAGAATGAAAAGGTACTTTCATGGCATTTATTAGAGGATGTGCTCGGCTGGATAGGCATTCTCATTGGTGGAATTATAATGACTTTTTGGGATAATCACATTATCGACCCGATTATGACGCTAGGATTTACAACCTTTATGCTTTGGGGGGTGGGCAAAAATCTTAAAGGCACATTTAATATTTTTATGCAGGGAGTGCCAGAGCACATTAATGTTGATAAAATAAAAGAGACTATATTAAAAATTAAAGAAATTAAAGGAATCCATGATATACACATTTGGTCGCTTGAGGGTGAAACAGATATTTTTAGCGGACACATCGTTGTTGATGAAGATGCTTTACAAAAACCTGACAATGTAAAGAAAAAAATTAAACATATTATAGCTAAACATCATATCGAACATTCAACGATTGAACTTGAGAGTGAACAATTCTGTTCTGGAATAGATTGTGATAATAACTACCACAAACAATAAAGAGTTTTGAAAAATGAAATTCACCCCTAACCCCTCTTTTATTTTTCAAAACGGAAAAAATCAAATTTATTAAAAATTGAGGAAAGCCTATTATAATGAGTAAGAACGAAAAATATTTTTTGAACTCACTCCGCTACGCTTCGTGCCACACTGCACTCTCCTCCCTTCGGTCGTCGGGGCGTATAACAAGAGATATACGGTTCAGGGCTCGGCTCGCCCCTCGCCCAAATTTTTCTTCCGCTCCGCTTCAGAAAAACTTCGCATATTCGTAAACGTTAGCTGAAATATTTTTGAAAAATTTTATTTTGGATAAACCATACTGGGTGATAATGAAAAAGAGCTGATTCTCAAAATCCGTATTTATTTTAGAAGTGAACAATATTGAGTTAATGAAAGCAAAATAAGGTATTTTTCTTTTTCCAATTCACCTCCGTGAATATGAGCTAAAATGGCATCAAGAATTATAAAAATATGTCGCGTAACTATCGTTATATATAATATTAAAAATTATTAACAATATAAAACCTATGAAAAAATCATTTGAAACAGAGGGGCAAGAAGGAGGAAAAATGGAAGAAATAATGAGAAGGCAAGAGGTGCCCTATGCTAAAGGATGGACATTTGGCGATCTGTATGATAAGTTGGTACAGGATGGGGTATTAGAAGAAAGCATCAGCCTGACTCAATTTTATAGAGCGATTAGAAAAGATCAGGATTTGTCTGGCGATCCCAATCAAGAAGAATTATTTAATCAGGAATAGCTTTTTAATATGTGATCTTGCGGATAATATGGCTAAACTTATTGATAATTTGCCCTTGGCGATACAAGAGTCAATTGATACGCTCAAACATTGCGCCGACAAACAGCAATGCCTGGAACGGGCTTATCAAATTTTGGCCGGCAAATACCATGGCGATTTATTAAAAACCTATACCAGATTTTGGCTAGTTTTTGAGCGCGATTTGGACAAATTGTGGAACCGGTCCGGTTTTATGCATTGTACCAATATCAATTATCTATTGAGAACGCTGTTGGTTAAGAGCGGTTTTTTTGTCGAGGCTGACATCCGTTTGCGTTGGACATTGGTTTGGTATGTTTCGCCGCATCAATACCTTCAAGTCAAGATTGGCGACAAGTGGATCAATGTGGATATTTGGGGTGGGCGTTATGGCATCAAGCTGGGGGATTATGCGCATGGTCCAATTCTATAATCTTAGCGGTTATCGCGTCAGTGGTTATGGCGAAGACGGTTTTGCTTCCCAAACATTTAAATTATTAATTTTTTTAAGATGACTTTTAAAGAATTATCCGATTTTATCAAAGAATATAGCCAAAAGCTCGAGAATAAATTTGGTAAATATAATGATAATGAAAAACTAATTCTTTCATCAGCGGTTAAACTAACTGAAGAAATTGGCGAACTTTGTGCCGAAGTAATGTTTTTTAATTCAAGACAACGCCAAGAAAAGCTAAATAATCATGCGGCAGAAAATTTGCCGGCGGAATTTGCCGATGTTATTTGGGCTGTGTTTATGCTAGCTAAAGACATGGATGTGGATTTAGATAAAGCGGTAAAAATGAAGATTAAAAAAATTAAAGCAAGGTATTGATTTCTTTTAGCTTAAGAGCACAATAAATAATCATATTATAAAAAGAGGCCCCGCTTTTCTGTGGGGTCTCTTTGGTATTTGAAGATTAAGATTATTTTTCCTTTTTGACTTTGGCTTTTTTGGCGGCCTGGAGTTTTTTTTGTTTTTCTTTTTTGGCCTTTTTGCCCTTGGCGGCAGCCGCTTTTTGGGCTTGCGCTGCAATGCGTTTTTGGAATTTATCAACTCGTCTGGCCGTGTCGATTAATTTTTGTTTGCCGGTGTAAAAAGGATGGCAAGCAGAGCAGATCTCCACGTTGATCACCTCTTGAGTGGAACCGACAGTGAAGGTATTACCACAAGCGCAGGTCACTTTGGCCTTGGGGTAGTATTTGGGATGGATGTCTTGTTTCATAATTATTTTTTCTTGGTTTCTTTTGTTATTTTTTTGATTATTGAGTGACGGTGAAAATACCTAAAATCGAAATATAACTGGCAATGATTTTTGTGGAAACGCGATATTGAGACTGACCAAACGAGCTAGACGGGTTATCAGAATAATAATTATTAAGACAGCCTAAATCTGAATAAGTATTTCACCGATAAATAAGTATTTCACCGATAAAACGGGTAGTAAAACATTTGACCCGACTAAAATTATTTACTGGTCGTCATAAACGCCTAAACTGGCGCTATCAATGGCGTTTGTTACGCTAACAGCATTAGTGTAATCGGTTTGGCCGAAAAAGTCAAGAGTAGACAATAACAATAAAAACAAAAATAATTCAAGTGTTTAAAAGCGCCTTTCTCAAAATTCGGTTATCAAATGGCTGAGACAAGTAAACCATGTTTTTGTTCACAAATTTATTATAGCATAAATTTTGGAGGAAAAAGTAGCAAACTTATTTAAAAAATTTTCAATTTTAATTCGGGCGCTTATTAAATTGTCCCAGCCGGCCAGTCAGCAAGGGGGTTTTATTTGACAGAAATACCATAATTTGCTAAATTATATCTTGTCAAATTAATAATAAAAAACACTCATACTTCTTGAAAATTTCCTTGCCCTTCGCCATTAAATATTCTTAGGCGGCGTGGCTCAATAAGAAGTAGAGGTAGAAAGGAAAAAAACTATGAGTTTGCCAACCATGTTGGAATTGCTCCAGTCTGGAGTGCATTTCGGACATCAACGGAGCCGCTGGCATCCCAAAATGAAGCCTTATGTCTTCACCGAGCGAGGCGGGGTGCAAGTAATTGATTTAGAAAAAACCGTCGCCAAATTGGAGCAGGCGGCTAGTTTTATTACCGAATTGGTCAGCCAGGGCGGGGGAGTATTGTTTATCGGCACCAAAAAACAAGGTCAGGCGATTATTGAGAAATACGCCAAAGAATCCGGCATGCCTTATGTGACCGAGCGCTGGATTGGCGGGATGTTTACTAATTTTGCCAGTGTCAGTCGGCTAATTAAAAAATATAAACGGCTCAAAGAGGACAAGGCGTCTGGCGCCTGGGCTAAATATACCAAAAAGGAGCAGGTGGCTTTGAACAAGGAAATGGAGAAATTGGAAAAAATTGTCGGCGGATTGGAAGAGATGAAAAAAATTCCGGAAGCGGTTTTTGTTTTGGATGCCAAACGGGAAAAAACTGCTATCAACGAAGCCCGGAAGAGAAAAGTTAAAATTGTCGGTTTCTGCGATACCAACATTAATCCGGAACTCTTGGATTATCCAATTCCAGCCAATGATGACGCAACTAAATCGATTGAGATCATTACTCGAGTGATTGCGGAAGCAATAAAGGCAGGTCAGGCCAAACAAGCCCAAAACTAGTCAAGTCAGTCAGTTCTTTAATTAATAATTTTTATTATGTCTATTGATTTAAAAACTATCTCTCAGTTGCGGGAAATGACCGGTGCCGGCATTGGCGATTGTAAGCATGCCCTGGAAGAGGCCGGTAGCGATCTTAATAAGGCTGTGGAAATTTTACGCAAAAAAGGGGAAATAAAAGCGGCAAAAAAATCTGAACGAGCGGCCAATGAGGGTCTGGTGGCTATTGCCGAAGACGGTCAGCGGGCGGCAGTGGTGGTGCTGAATTGTGAGACTGATTTTGTCGCTAAAAATGAGGATTTTATTAGGGCCGTTCAGGATTTGGCGGAGCAATTGCTTAATTTGGGGCTGGCAGAGTTCAAGCAGAAAGTGGATCAAAAAATAAAAAATGAATTGGTGGTTAAGATAGGTGAGAACATTCAGCTGGGTGATTTTGGTATCTTTGCTGGCGAAGTGTTGGGCAGCTATTTACATGCCAATCGCCGGGTGGCAGCGGTCGCATCTTTAAGCGGTGGCAGCCAAGAATTAGCTAATGATATTGCTATGCAGATAGCGGCGATGGCTCCAAAATATTTGAAACCGGAAGACGTGCCAGCCGCTGACCTGGACAAAGAGCGGGAGATTTATCGTGAACAGCTAAAAAATGAGGGCAAGCCGGAAAATATTTGGGATAAAATAATTCAAGGCAAGCTGAATAAATATTATGAAGATGTTTGTTTGCTCAATCAGATTTTTATTAAAGACGATAAGAAAAAAATCAGTGATTTATTGGCGGCGGCCGGTTCGGATGTGATGATTAAAAATTTTAAAAGATTTAGTATTTAAAATAATCAATGAAAATTGCTTTAGTCCAATTTTCTTCTTGGGATAAACTGAGCGCCTATGACCCGCATGATTTGGTTATCCGGGAAAATGATTTTGTGGTGGTGTCTTCCGGATTGGCCTCGGATTTGGCTCGGATAGTGGAGGTTCGGGAAATCACTGAAGCGGAAAAAAGCCAATGGGAAGACATTAGTTCAATCGACCGGTTGGCCGGTGACGAGGATTTGGCGAATTATCGCCACAGCAATGCTTTTGCCACCAAGCAGGCGGCGATTGATTATTGCCACCAATTGTCCAAACGTCAAAATTTGGGCATGAAGGTAGTGGATTGTTTTTTTTCTCTGGACGGCAAGCGGCTGGTGTTTGCCTTTATTGCTGATGGCCGGGTGGATTTTCGTGCCTTGGTGAAAGATTTAACTCGTCATTTTCAGCGTTCTATTCGAATGCACCAATTAGGTGTTCGCGATGAGGCCAAGATTTCCGGTGATGTCGGCGCTTGTGGCCGGGGTTTGTGCTGCCGGGGACATTTGCGACTATTGGGCAATGTCACTTCGGAATTGGCTGAGGAACAGCAAATCGCCCATCGCGGCTCTGAACGGCTCTCCGGCATTTGTGGCCGACTCAAATGTTGCCTGGCTTATGAAAAAGAGCTCTATGAAGAGTTGATTAAAAAGTTGCCTCCGATTGGTACCCGAGTCAAAACCGTTCACGGCCGGGGTGAGGTGGTTGGTTGGCATGTCTTGCGCTGCAGTGTGGATGTCAAAATTGATCCGGATAAAGAAGGGGACAAACGGCTAATAGTGGAAGTGCCGATAAAGAAATAAGCAGGGGGATGCCCTAATGGGCGTCTCTTTTGTTGTACATTATATTTTATATAGAGAATGAAGTTGTGATTAGTAATTGGTAATTAGTAATTAGCAACGAACAGCCAGCAATGTAACTCGTAATTATAGTTCGTAACTCGGAATGTGTTGGCGGAATTCAACAATTAGCCGAGGTAATAGATTTGAAAATTTAATCATTGAAAATTCATTGGAAATTTAAAATTGTAAATTGAAAATTTTTTGATGGATATTAATATATTATGCGTCCTTTTCTGTTATATGGTATAATTATATAAATATAAATAATCATCATCCCATATGCGCACTATCGCCATCAATGGTTTTGGTCGAATCGGCCGAGCCGCTTTCAAAATCGCTTTGGCTAATCGGAAGATAAAAATTGCCGCCCTTAATGATTTGACTGACACCAAAACCTTGGCTTACTTGCTCAAATATGATTCAGTGTATGGCCGGTTTAAGGGTAAGGTCGGTTATGATACGCAGCATCTGATAGTCAATGGCAAAAAATATCCGGTGCTGTCTCAGCCAGATCCAGCCAAGTTACCCTGGAAAAAAATGAAAATCGACGTGGTTTTGGAATGTACCGGCGTGTTTGACAAAAATGAAGATTTAAAAAAACATCTCCGGGCCGGAGCCAAGAAGGTTATTTTATCGGCGCCCGCCAAAGACGAAGTGACTCAAACATTGGTTTTGGGAACAGAATCAACCAGAGCCAACCTGGGGAAAAACGACCGGATAATTTCTAATGCTTCCTGCACCACTAATTGTATCGCCCCGATTATGCAAGTGCTGGTTTCTAAGTTTGGAGTAGAGAAGGCGATTATGACTACGGTTCACGCTTATACTGCCAGTCAGAAATTAGTCGACAGTCCCGATGCTAAAGATTTGCGCCGCGGCCGGGCCGGCGCTGTCAATCTGGTGCCGTCGACTACTGGCGCGGCCAAGGCCGCCGCCAAAGTGGTACCCCAACTGAAAGACAGGTTTGACGGTATTGCGATCCGAGTGCCGGTTATTTGCGGTTCCTTGGCTGATATCACCGTGTTATTAACCAAAGAAACTACCGTTGAAAAATTAAATCGGGCGTTTATGACTGCCGCCCAAAGTCAGTTGTATAAAGATATTCTTGCTGTCACCGGCGATTTGGATCAATTGGGCTCAGCCGATATTATCGGACTGGATTATTCTTGCCTGATTGATCTGCCGTTTACTCGCCTGGTGGGTGGCAATTTGGCCAAGATTTTAGCTTGGTATGATAATGAGTGGGGTTATTCCCGACGATTGGTGGAGATGGCCTTATTGGCATGATAATAGTTGTTAGGAGCGGTATTTATCAAGACCGTGAAGGTTATTTTCGGTCTGATTATGGTTGGTGGTTTGTGGCTTGCTAAGCTTGAATATTTGTGCTAAATTAATAATCGTCTATCAAAATTTATTCACAATGAAGAAAAATCCCCTGAAAAAATTTTTTACTCCCGGTCCGCGAGGCAAGCTTCGCTGGGTGATTTTTGGCATTATTGTCTTATTTGGGGTGACTGCTTTTTTGGATATCACCGGGTTTGACAATCAAGCCGCCGGTCGGCTTGATCAATTATTGAAAGCAATTCCGGGATTTAATCAATTGCGGATTTGGCCCCAAATAGAAACCAGCCCGCTGGATAATAGCAAAGACCTTAATTTTAGGACGATTAAAGACATTAATCTGACGGAATATGGTTTTCCCTTCCAATTGGGCTTGGATTTATTGGGTGGGACCCATTTAATTTATAACGCTGATGTTTCCAATATTGATTCAGCTGAGCGGGCTGATTCGTTGGCTGGTGTTCGAGACGTGATTGAGCGACGGGTCAATGCTTTGGGCGTGTCTGAGCCAGTGATTCAGACCAACCAGGTCGGGGACAATTGGCGGGTGATTATTGAGTTGGCCGGCGTTCAAGATGTCAATCAGGCAATCAAAATTATCGGCGAGACGCCTCTTTTGGAATTCAAGCAGGAAAATCCCGCGGCCCAGCAGTTGACCGGAGAACAACAAGTTGAATTAGACAGACTCAATCAGGAGGTTAAAACTTTAGCCGAGTCGGTTTTGGCTCGGACGCTGGCTGGTGAAGATTTTGCTGTTTTGGCTCAAGAATATTCTGAGGATTTGGGTAGCGCCGAAAATGGCGGTCTGTATCAAGGAATAAAGAAAGGTGATTTTGTACCAGAATATGAAGAAGTGATTTTTAATCAACTGAGCCCGGGCCAGATTTATCCGCAACTCGTTGAAACGCAATTTGGTTATCACATTATCGCCAAAGAAGCGGAGCGCGGTGATGGCGATAATCGGGAGATTGATACCAGACATATTTTATTCGCCTTTAAGACCCCGGCCGATTTGGGTGTGGTTATTGAATCGGAATGGGAGGCCACTGCTTTGACCGGCCAATATTTGAAGAAAGCTCGAGTGGAAATTGACCAAACCTCCGGGGTGCCGCAAGTTGCCTTGGAATTCAATGACGAGGGCGCTAAATTATTTGCTGAGATTACTTCCGATAATGTCGGCAAGTTGGTGGCGATTTTTTTGGATGGCATGCCGATTAGCATTCCCCGTGTCAATGAGCCGATTCTTAATGGTCAGGCGGCAATTTCCGGCAGTTTTTCCCTTCAAGAGGCCAAAGTTTTGGCTCAGCGGCTTAATGCCGGCGCTTTGCCGGTGCCAATTAGTCTAATTTCCCAGACCACAGTTGGCGCCACTTTAGGCAATGAATCAGTTCAGAAAAGCTTGGTGGCCGGAGTGTGGGGAATGATTTTGGTGGCTATATTTATGATTTTGTATTATCGTCTGCCGGGAGTATTATCGGTGGTGGCTTTGCTAATTTATGCCACAATTGCTTTGGCAATTTTTAAATTAATACCAGTTACTTTGACTTTGGCCGGATTTGCTGGCTTTGTTTTGTCGGTTGGTATGGCAGTTGATGCCAATGTGTTGATTTTTGAAAGAATGAAGGAGGAGTTGCGGGCTGGTCGAGATCTCACCAAGGCAGTGGAGGAGGGTTTTCATCGCGCTTGGAGCTCAATTCGCGATTCCAATATTTCGTCGCTAATTACCTGCGCCATTTTGTTTTGGTTCGGCTCCAGTATTATTAAGGGCTTTGCTGTTACTTTGGCGATCGGTATTATCGTTTCAATGTTTTCCGCTGTTACTATTAGCCGTCAGCTGTTGCGGCTGGTGGCCAAATGGAGGATTAGTAAAATAATTTGGTTGTATGGAGTTAATAAAAAATAATTTGTTATGAATCTACCAATTATTCGAAATAGGAAATATTTTTACTCTTTATCCGCTTTGCTGATTTTGGTTAGTCTTTTAAGTTTGATTGCTTGGGGATTAAAACCAGGTATTGATTTTACCGGCGGCAGTTTAATGGAAGTGAGTTTCAAGGGGAATCGACCGGCCAGTTCGGAAATTCAGCAAGCTTTGGCTGATTTGGATTTGGGAGAAATTAGAGTTCAGCCGGCCGGAGAGCATGATTTTATTTTGAGATTTAAAGATGTTGAAGAGGCCAAACATCAGGAAATTTTGGCTGTTTTGAAAGATGTATTTGTTTTGCCTTCCGAGATTGAGCAATCAGACACGACTGAGATTGACGCAGGGAAAGGTGTTTTAACGGAACAGCGATTTGAATCGGTCGGACCAATTGTTGGCCAAGAATTAAAACAAAAAACCTGGCTAGCTATTTTCTTGGCGGCGCTGATGATTGTTGCTTATATTGCTTATGCTTTTCGCAAGGTCTCTAAGCCGGTTGCTTCCTGGAAGTTTGGGGTCGCGGCTATCTTGGCCTTGATTCATGATATTTTAATTGTTACCGGATTATTTTCTCTCCTTGGTCATTTCGCTGGGGTGGAAGTGGACAGCCTCTTTATCACCGCTTTATTGACTATTTTGGGCTTTTCCGTTCATGACACGATTGTGGTGTTTGATCGGACTCGGGAAAATTTATCCAAACACTATAGCGGCAATTTTGAACAAGTGGTTAATGACAGCATTAATCAGACCATTAATCGTTCCATTAACACTTCTTTGACCACCTTATTGGCTTTATTTGCTTTGTATTTTGGTGGCGGCGATACCATTACTAACTTTGTTTTAGCTTTAATTGCCGGTATGGTGATTGGCACTTATTCCTCGATTTTTGTGGCCAGCCCGATTGTTGTCAGTTGGTATAATATTGACCGGAAATTAAAGTCAAGATAATCTTGTGATATTTGTGGCTGCTCTCTTTAGGGCAGTTTTTTGTTTGACAAAATGGATTTTTCTTGATATAATTAAGTCAAGCAAAAATAATTTTGATTTTTTATCTAATTTTAAACATTTTTTATTGAAATATGTCAATTTTAGACCAAGTAAGGAAAAACCAATTTCAAGACAGTATTTCCGGCTTTAATCCCAAAGAAGTTTTGGATTCTTTGTTTTTCAAACTGTCTGACAAAGAGCGGGATGTGATTGCCCGGCGCTTTGGCTTGGTTGGCGACCGAAGATATACTTTGGAAGAAATTGGCAAGCATTATGGCATTACTCGTGAACGGGTGCGCCAAATTGAAAATTTAAGCATCAGGAAGCTCCGCGAATTGGAAGATTACCGGGACAAAATTAGAGACACCGAAAAAATTGTCGCCCAATTGTTGGAGCAATATGGCGGGGTGATGGAGGAATCGTTTTTTTTGGAAAATGTCTTAAATTACTTGGAGGCCCAGGAAGACAATGCCAACGCCTTGTTGTTTTTGGCGGAGTATATTTTTTCTGATAATGTCAGCAAAATTAGGCAGGATAGGGAATTTAACAACTTGTGGAAAGTCTCCTCAACCAATATTGATTCTTTGAAAGAGGTTATCAGCGAGATGGTGAGGGTAATTGAGGCAAATCAAAAGCCGATTATCTTGGAGGAACTGCTTACTCGCTTCAAGAATTCCGATTATTATCAGGCGAATCGGGAAAAATTTTTAGCCGCTACCAGCTTTTTGGAGGCGACCGAAGAAGATATTGATAAAATTTTGGAGAGTTATTTGCGTTCCAGCCGCAAAATCAAACAGAATCTATTCAATGAGTGGGGCCTGGTGTCTTGGGGAACCGTGCAACCAAAGAAAATTAATGATAAAATATATATAGTCCTAAAGAAAGCCGGCAAGCCCCTTCATTTTACCGAGATCGCCAACCTGATTAATGAAACCAAGTTTGATGAAAAAATCGCTTTTCCGCCGACAGTCCATAATGAGCTGATTTTGGATGATAAGTATGTTTTGGTCGGTCGGGGGATTTATGCTTTAAAGGAATGGGGCTACAAGCCGGGCAATGTTGCTGATGTGATTGTTGATGTCCTAAAAGAAAAGGGGCCCATGACCAAAGATGGAATAATTGAAGCGGTTTTGGATCAGCGCAATGTGAAGAAGTCAACCGTGTATTTGTCTCTGATGAATAGCAATAAAATTAAAAAAAACGAGCAAGGTAAATACGCTTTAGTAGGAGAAGAGAATTTGGCTCAGGACCATTCCCAAATTCGTCAAAATTATTAAATTATTTTCTTAACTATCGCTGGCCGGTGGTCGTAGAAGACTAAATAAGATTGGAAGAAAAAATAAACTCCGAAGGTGACAAACTATGGAAATTGAAATAAATTTTTCTTCATTATTTTTAAGCTTTCAAGAATTTGCTTCTCAGGATCCAATCACTATTGCAATTCAATTGTTTTTAAATGGTGGTTGGGTTATTTTTTTATTACTGTTAATTTATGGTTTTTACCAGGTTTGGTTGAATAGCCGTCAGGGGGCTTACGCGGCCAAATGGAAGCATATTTTATTAGCCATCGACATCCCCAAAAATAATGAGCAAAGCACTCAAGCGGTGGAAAATATTTTTGTGGCTTTGGCGGGCGCCCAATCCTCCGGCAATTTAATTGACCGGTATTGGCACGGCAAGATTCAGGAGAGTTTTTCTTTTGAGTTGGTCGGTTTGGAGGGTTATGTTCAGTTTTTGGTTCGGACGCCGTCGCATTTTCGCGATTTGGTGGAAGCGGCGATTTATTCGCAGTATCCGGAAGCGGAAATTACCGAAGTGGAAGATTACACCGCTGATTATTATGACCATGAGCGGAATAAGGCGAAAATAGAATTTCCCCATGACAAATACAATCTTTGGGGCACAGAATTTGTTTTAGTTAAAGATTATCCTTACCCGTTTAGAACTTATTCGGAATTTGAGAATACTTTCAGCCAAAGTTTTGCCGACCCGATGGCTAATTTATTGGAAGTATTGGGGCGTTTTGGTCCGGGGGAGCAATTGTGGTTGCAATTAGTGGTGACGCCGCAAAAACCGGGCTGGGGTGAGAAAGCCAAGAAAATAGTCAAAGAAATGAAGGGGGAGAGCTATAGCCCGCCGGAGACAATAATGGATAAGGCGGTTAAGCCGGTTAATTGGTTGGGCACAACAGTCAACACGGTCGTTAGCTCATTAATCGGCGGGGAGGGCGCCGGCTCAGCCAAGAAAGATGATGACCAATGGAAAATGTTCAAATTAAGTCCTGGCGAACGGCAAGTTTTTGAGCGAGTTCAACGCAAATTATCAAAACATTCTTTTCGGGTTAAGTTTCGAGTGGTTTATTTGGCGGACAAAGAAGTATTTAATAAACCCAAAGGCGTGGCAGCGGTGATTGGCAGTATTCAACAATTCAATTCCGCCGACGCCAATGGCTTCAAACCGGGAGATAAAACCAAGACGGCCGCCGACTATTTTCGGGTGAAAGCCAGGGTCGCCGCCAGACAAAATAAAATTTTTAAATATTTTTGCCAGCGCAGCAATTATTATGGCGAGAGCGTGAGTAATATGTTTTTAAGCAGTGAGGAGCTGGCGACTTTGTGGCATTTTCCGTTAATGACAGTCAAGCCGCCGGCAATTGAGAAAATCAGTTCGCGTAAAGTGGTGCCGCCGTCGCGCTTGCCCTACGAGCAGTCGGGCTTAATCCCTAAAGCAGTGTCAGTACCGGCGGAAGCTGAATCAACAATTCCGATTGAAACAGCGCGCCGGGGCGACAGTCAGCCGCCACCCAAAAAAGCGAGTGATGATTTGCAGCGGCCAATTCAATCCAAACCGGCGCCGCCGGCCAATCTGCCAACCGTTTAACAAAACTATTATTATGCTTGAAGAAAATAATTACATTACTATTTTGGGCGAGACCAACTTTCGCAACCAGCGCAAGCGTTTTGGCATCAAACAAACCGATCGCCAGCGCCATACGTACATTATCGGCAAAACTGGCATGGGTAAGACCACCCTATTGGAAAATATGATTATCTCCGACATTATCAATGGCGAGGGCTGTTGTTATATTGATCCCCATGGCGATACGGCGGAAAAAATACTAAACTACATTCCTTCCAATCGGATTAACGATGTTATTCATTTTAGCCCCGCTGATGCTGATTTTCCCATCGCCTTCAATATTTTGGAAGCAGTGGATGAAAAAAGCAAGCATCTGATTGCTTCGGGACTAGTCGGGGTGTTTAAGAAACAGTTTGCCGACAGTTGGGGGCCGCGCTTGGAATATATTTTGCGTAATGCGGTTTTGGCCTTGTTGGATTATCCCGGCAGCACTCTGTTGGGGGTAATGCGTATTTTAGTGGAGAAAAAATATCGGGACAAGGTGGTGGAGAAAATCAAAGATCCGGTCGTGAAGTCTTTTTGGACCAATGAGTATACCAAATGGAATGACCGAGTGCTGCAAGAAGTCATTTCGCCAATACAGAATAAGGTCGGACAATTCTTGTCTAATTTTTTGATTAGGAATATTGTCGGTCAGGTCAAATCCACCATTAATATGCGAGATATTATTGATAATCGCAAGATTTTGATTTTGAATTTATCCAAGGGTCGCATTGGTGAAGATACGATGCAGCTTTTGGGGTCAATGATTGTCACCAAGCTTTATTTGGCGGCAATGAGTCGCGTTGACATTGATGAGAAAGAGCGGAAAAATTTCTTTTTGTATGTTGATGAATTTCAGAATTTTGCTACCGATAGTTTTGCTGATATTTTGTCGGAAGCCAGAAAATATCGGTTGAATTTGATTATGGCCCACCAATTTATCGAACAATTGCCGGAAACTGTTTCCGCGGCGGTCTTTGGCAACGTCGGTACTTTGATTTGTTTTCGTGTCGGCGCCAGTGATGCGGAAACGCTGGTTAAGGAATTTGCCCCCACTTTTACCGAGGAAGATCTGGTTAATTTGCCGGCCTTTAATATTTATTTGAAATTGATGATTGACGGCATTTCTTCTGATCCGTTTTCAGCGGCCACTTTGCCGCCCTTATTTGAAGATAAATGGACTGATAATAAGGAAAAAATCATTAAAGTGTCGCGCGAGCGTTATACCACTCCCCGCAGTGTGGTGGAAGACAAGATTAATCGTTGGAGCGGTATGAATTTTAGTGATAATTTGGCGCGAGCAATGAGCGTTGACGAGCGTCGCCGAGAGACCAATCCGATTTCCAGTCGACCGGAAAGATTATCGCCTCGACCGGAAAGATTATCGCCAGCAATGACAGTAAAAGAAAGAATTAGAGACGACAGACCACCTAAGAAAAAAAATCAGCCGGAGTTTATTGCTCAATGCGCCATCTGCGGTCAGGAAGCGCGATTGAAGTTTAAGCCTGATCCGAGTCGGCCGGTCTTTTGTGATAACTGTTTTCCCAAGGTTAAAGCTCGGCGGGAACAGGGCTTACCTGATTTTGAGGCGGAAGAAATCAAAACCACTCCGCTAGCAGCGGTTAGCCTGAATGACGCCTTAGACCAGAAAACGGTTAATTTTTCTGATCGTCGCGATAATTAACCATTATTTTTAGCGGGTAATTTGAGTGATACACAGATTTTTGTCACTTACACACTGTTTGTCAACAGTTCTATTATTGACAAGCAGTTTTTTTTATTATAAAATTACTGCCTTTAATAATTAATAACCAGTTGTTTTTATGGCTCGCCAATCAATTGAAGAGCCGAAAAAATCAACTGCCGCCAGCGTTAAAAAAGTGTGTCCGATCTGTGGTTTTTACGATCGGGATGGGGACTATTTTTGTCCAATTTGCGAAGTGGTTATGAGTTGCCACCTTTTAACCGAGCAGCCGGCTTTTCAGAAATAATCAATCATGGACAGTGAGCAAAGCAAATCTTAATTGTTTTTTAGCCATTATTAGTGGCTGAAGCAGTTTAATGGTGCCAAAATTATACTCCGCCCCGGTGGCGGTTTTTTTAGTTAGCTTATTTAGATTGGTGATAAAATTTTCAATTTTTAATTTAATCCGCCCAACTTGCCTGTCCGGTTTACATGCCGTAGGTATGTAGGCGGGCCCGCGGCGGATTGTTGAATATCAGCAAATTTTTAATTACGGATTACGAATTACCAATAGTGAGCTCCATTACTCGTTACTGGTTACTGGTTATTTCCAGACTTTTTAATTTTCCAAACCTTTTTACTTCCTTTTTTACCCAAAATATGCTATTTTATTAATATGACCAGCTTAATTTTACAAGCTTTTTATTTGGCGTTGCCGGCTTATTTTGCCAATATGGCGCCAGTGATTTTTGCCAAAATGGGACTATTAAAATCGCTTGCTCGGCCGATTGATAACGGTCGAAAACTTGGCAGTGATTATATTTTCGGTTCGGGTAAGACCTGGCGGGGGATAATCTCGGCGGTGATTTTGAGCATTATTATTTCCGGCATTCAGGCTTGGCTGTTTGGCTGGGATTTTTTTCGGTCGATTTCGGTAGTCGATTATCCTCATAAGTGGCTGATTTTTGGCTGTTTGGCCGGTTTGGGGGCAATTTTGGGGGATTTATTCAAGAGTTTTTTAAAAAGGCGTGTTGGCATTCTCTCTGGTCGGTCTTGGCCAATATTTGACCAGCTGGATTTTATCGTCGGTTTTTTTCTTTTTACTTATTTATTGGTCCGGCCAAGTTGGCAGTTGATAATAGCTGTCTTTGTTTTGACGCTTGTTCTTCATCCTTTGACCAATGTCATCGCTTATGTTTTAAAAATAAAAGAGGTCTGGTGGTAATATTTTATGCCGGAGGAAATAACTAGCCATAAGAACTAATATGAAAAAAGCTTTAGTCATTATCAATCCGAGCGCCGGTCTGGCCCTTAAACAGAAAACCATCAAAACTTTGGTGGTCAACAAGTTGAGTCGGCTTGGCTATTCTGGCGATATGTTTGAGCTCAATAAAGATTTTGAGAAAAATATTGAAAATTATAATGGGTCAAAAGTGGATTTAGTGGTAGCCGTTGGCGGCGATGGCACGGTCAAGGTGGCGGCGCGGACTATTCTGCAGAAAAATATCAAGGCGCCGTTGGCAATTATTCCCTTTGGTTCGGCCAATGTCATTGCTATGGTTTTAGGCATTCCTTTGGTGGTCAATCGGGCCCTAAAACAATTGGACAATATCGCTAATACGACTCAAATTGATGTCGGTTTGATCAATAATCGTCATTATTTTTTAGTCGGTTTTTCCTTGGGCTATATTTCCCAGGTGGTGACTAATACGGATGAAGCAATGAAAAAAAAGCTGGGTTTTTTCAGTTATGTGTTGCGTTTTATGTTTAATAAAATAAAAATTAAAAAAATAAAATTTAAAATTATAGCCGGCGGTCGTAGTTTTTGGATTAAGGGCAATAGCGTGGTGGTGTTCAATGCCTTAAACTATTTTGGTTTAAAAACCAAAAAAATTATTGATTTTCAAGACGGCATCCTGAATTTGTATGTTTTGACCAATAAGACTTTTTTCGGTTTAATCAGCGCGGTTTGGGGAATGTTGTGGTACAGACAGCCGCCCAAATATGTTTTCTCTTTGGACAACAGCGCTTTTGACATCTTCTTGCGTCGGCAACGGTTGCTCAAAACCTGTCAAATTGACGGCGATTATGTTAGTCTTGATGCTAAAAAAATTTCCATTCGGATTCTGCCTCGAGTTTTGACAGTCGTGAAGATGAAATAATTAATAATTAGTCGGTAAAACCAAAAGTCTGTAAAGTCAAAATTTTATGATTAATAATAAAAAAGTTGTTGTCGGAATGAGCGGGGGAGTGGATTCGTCCGTGGCCGCTGCCTTGCTCAAAAAACAGGGTTATCAAGTGATTGGTGTATTTATGCAGTTTTGGTTTCCTCAGGGTGAAAAATATGGAGAGAATCGGTGTTGCAGTTTGGAGGCCCATAACGAAGCAAAAGAAGTCGCCGACATTTTAGGAATAAGAATTCACAAACTTAATTTCGGTCGCGAGTTCAAAAAACAGATTGTTGATGAATTTATCAGCGAATATGCCGGCGGCCGGACGCCGAATCCTTGTGTCAATTGCAACAAATTTATTAAATTTAACTTGCTTTGGAAAAAAGCCCAGGCCCTTTTTGGCGCGGATTATTTGGCGACCGGACACTATGCCCGAATTAGCCGAGAAAAAATCAATTCTAAATCCCAGCGTGTCAATCGGCCCGTCAAAGGGAAAATATTAAGAGGCAAAGACAAAAATAAAGACCAAACTTATTTCTTGTACGGTATGGATAGAAAAATTTTGCCGCATTTATTATTTCCGCTGGGCCATTACAGCAAAGAGCGAGTCCGGCAACTGGCAAAAGATTTTCAATTGCCGGTTTATGATAAAAAAGACAGTCAGGAAGTATGTTTT
>Ga0209605_1000932_pt1 | contig 34938 bp, 30 predicted proteins | sample AD_UKC035_MetaG_FD_184408 | JGI IMG/M metagenome (GOLD analysis project Ga0209605, IMG submission 184408) | Active sludge microbial communities of municipal wastewater-treating anaerobic digesters from USA - AD_UKC035_MetaG (SPAdes) (version 2) | ecosystem: Engineered > Bioreactor > Anaerobic >...
GGTGGGATGCGTCCAACGCGGAAGCGATGATGGCCCTGGTCAGCCTTCACCACAGTGGCCTGTGGGCGACGTACTGGAAATCCGAGCGAGCGGCCGCCTGAGAGTGCCAGGATTCATCCTCACACACGGAGTGATTCTCTCGCGGTTTTTTCTCTTGTGTTTTCCGCGTGCGCCCGCCATGATGACGGACAGATCGACACCTTTGATGAGGCTGCGACATACAGGTCCGGATCTCTCCAGGCCGGACTGATTTGAAAAGTGCAACGGGGGTTGCGTTTGCTCGAACTCTGCGCTCGGCGTTCCGGCCCAGGCTCGCTTGCTGTTTGCCCATGGGGATGCTCCGGTTCGTGTGCCTGAGTCCATGGGAGAGGGCACGGGGTACGACCTATTGGGTTTACTGCACCAATGCGCGAGGCTTATGGATGCACATCGTTTCGCTCCAAATGGCGGATCGTTGAGCCCCGGCGACGCGTCGCAGGATGGGCTGCCGGGACTGGGTAAGTACAACTCACTTACTGTAGGAGGTCGAATCATGTGTACGACGAGGCAAGGACGAATCACGAGGATGGTTGTTGTCGGGGTCTTGTTCTGTTCGTTGGGAGGTGCGGTGGTCCAAGGAGGCTATGGCAGTGTCCGACAATAAGTGAATGACTCAGCCTGCCTGGCTGTGCTTTCCACCCCGGCAGAAACAGCATGATTCGGCTGGGACAGAAGCACCAATGCATTCAGTTATTTCCTGACACTGCCTATGAGTGCTTCACGGTCGATGATGCCGCCGTAGGTTTTGGCGAAGCCGTGAGCATGGACGGGGACTACGCAATCATAGGTGCGCCGAGTGATGATTGTGCGTACATCTACTTCCGTTCGGATGGCACCTGGACAGAGCAGGCGAGGCTCACCGTAACGGACGGACCAGATGGGTTTGGCGCGTCCGTGGCGATCTCGGGAGATATGGCCGCAGTGGGTTCCGTGGGATGGGCGGCCGACGGCGACACAGGATCGATATGGGTGTTCCGGCACAGAAGTTCCGGCTGGAAGCTCGACGAGGTGTACTGTAACCGCTACTTGTCAGCCAATCCGCGCGGGCCGTGGATGGAATTCCCGCTATCGGGGGAGGAATTTGGCGATTCCCTGGCCATGGACGGCGAGACGGTTGTGGTCGGAGCGCCTGCGGCGGATGACTCCACGGGGAAGGTGCATGTATTCCCGCCGAGGCAGGAACAGGTGGGACCTTTCTGGTGGACCACGTACGATGTGCTGGTCGCCTCTGACGGCGCCCCGGGCGACAGGTTCGGCGAGTCGGTCTGGGTCAAAGGCGATACCATCATCGTCGGTGCACCCGGCCATAGCAGCAACGGCCCCGGATCGGGCGCGGTGTATGTCTTCCGTCGCGCCGATGACGGAAGCTGGCAGGAGGACCAGACGCTCGTCGGTGAACCCAACAGTGCTTTCGGTTCTTCTGTCTGCACAACCGGCGTCACGTTGGCCGTGGGGGCGCCTGAGAAGGAACCTGCCGGCCAAGTCTGTGTATACCGCGTATGATTCTACCTGGGAACTGACGGTTCTATCCATACGTCATGGCACTTGGACCAGACCTTGGAGCCGTGGGATGTCTCCGGCAGAAGGCTGTTCTTCGGCAACTCAGTCTGTCTCGATGGGGATCTGCTCGTCGTTGGGGCGCCCACGACCCCACTGGATCCTGTGACTGCCAGTTCTGCCTCGGGCGACGGAGAAGCCTACCTGTTCGTGCAAGGGTCGTCGCCATATCCCTGGATACCTCTATACGGAGACTACGAGGCGTGCACTGTGTTACACGCGAAGCCGGACCGCAACGCTCGCACGTTTGGGCGTTCGGTTTCTGTGAGCGGCGACAATGCCCTCGTTGGACGCAGTGTGTGGTCGGGGCCGTTCTCCGCGCAAGGCGAGGCGACGTTCTTCTACAATTTCGCTTGTGATGCGACAACGTCGATCTCGGTCAGCCCGTCGCCCATTTACGACTTCGGCAGCGTGGCCCAGAACGAATCCGCCGTGAAGACGTTCACGATCAGTTCGACCGGTGGTCTGGACGTTGCCATCGAGAGCATTGTGTCTGACAGTCCGCACTTCGTCGTCAAGAATGCTCCGATCGGCCAAGTCGTGCCGCCCGATGCGACATTCGATGTCGAGTTCCTGGCCGGCAACATTGCGGGAATCCACTCTGCCTGGATCACCGTCAAGGGAACCGGTGCAACCGGGGCCGTCGACGCTGAGGTCGAGGTTTCGGGCACCGTGGTGCCTTGACGCGATGTCGATCGCGTCTGTAGAATGGGCCCATGCGAACAGACGCGATGGAGCTTCCGGGCAAGAGGTCGTATTCATTGCACGCGGTGTGCTGTGCACACCTTCTTCTCATTGGCGTAATGGTGTGCACAGCACACCCCGCATCTTCGGGAGAGACGCCCAGGGGTGTCGCTGCGAACGGCGTCCCGGCGTTTCCTGGCGCGGAGGGATTCGGCGCGTATGCCCGAGGCGGACGCGGGGGCAGAGTCATTCATGTGACCACTCTGGCGGACGGCGGGCCGGGGAGTCTGCGGGAGGCGGTGGATGCCTCTGGGCCGCGGATTGTCGTCTTCGATGTCTCCGGCACGATCAAGCTGACCAAGAACCTCTATATTGAGGAGCCTTTCATCACGATTGCCGGACAGACTGCGCCGGGGGATGGCATCTGTCTGCGCGACGCCACGCTCGGGGTGGGGACGGACCATGTCGTGATCCGGTATTTACGGTGCCGCCTGGGCGACGAGGGCCGCAGTGGCGACGCGATCAGCATCGGCGCCGGACGGCACATCATCATCGACCATTGCTCTGCCAGTTGGAGCACGGACGAGGTGCTCTCATCCTCCACGAGCGAGCCCCGCCTGAGCGAACTGACCGTGCAATGGTGCTTCATCACCGAGGCGCTCAATTCCGAGGACCACGGGTACGGTTCGCTGATTCGCGGCTGCCGGGGGGCCCGCTACAGCTACCACCACAACCTGTATGCCCACAATCGGGGTCGCAACCCCCGCCCGGGCAACTACGACGCACAGAATCCGTACAACGAGGACCCCAACGGCCTGTTCCTCGATTTCCGCAATAATGTGATCTACAACTGGGGCGGGTCTCATGCCGGCTATAACGCCGACAAGAAGAGCGTCACGCGGCTCAACTACGTGGACAACTATCTTGTGCCGGGGATGGATTCCTCCCCTCGCGGCAAAGCCTATCAGGAGGGATCGACGTACAATCTCGGGTATTTCGCCGGCAACTACTATGAGCACTGCCGCCCGAACGACCCGTGGAGCCTGGTGGACTTCGACGGGTGGGCCGCCAGGCAGATCGCCATGTACAAGCAGAAGGAGCCCTTCGAGACCGGCCTGGTCACGGATCAGGAAGCTGCGGACAGCTACCGGGCGGTTCTCGAATGGGGGGGCGCCAGCCTGCCCCGGCGCGATGCGGCGGATCAGCGGATTGTCGAGGATGTCCTCAACGGCACGGGTCGGATCATCAAGAGCGTGAGCGAAGTCGGCGGTTGGCCGGAACTGCACAACGCCAACGCGCCTCGCGACAGCGATGCCGACGGCATGCCCGATGCCTGGGAGCAGGAACACGACCTCAATCCGAACAACGCCTCCGACGGACCCCAGGACAGCAACAACGACGGCTACACGAATGTCGAGGACTATCTGAACAGTCTCGTCCTGCGTTGAGGGCAAAAAAATCACCCCTGTCAAAGGGGTGATTGTCCAAGGAGTCATAAAGCCCAGGGAAGGACCGCGGTCAACGCGCGGACAGACCGGCGTTGATGGTCCTGGGCTCGGATCAGACGCCGCACATCCGGGGCGCCGTCTTCCTCAACCATTGGCCGGTGCAATTCGCCTGAGTGCACGCGTACCAGATGAACACGGCTCCATCCTCCGTGAGCCGGTCGAATTCAACCATGGGCGCCCCGCACTCCGGGCAAGACCGGTCCTCTTCAAAATCCAAGGTCATCATGCTCTCTGAGAACTGGCTTTCTTCGAAGAACCTCATGATCGTCACCTCTGTGAAGCACGCTCCTATCCCACGTCCTGCGACTCTGATGCGAGCGACCCCCAGAAACATGATCGCTGCCAAGTCACACCGCCCCGACAGCGATGCCACAGTATAAATCTGCCGGAGGAGGCACCGTCAATAGGGGAAATACCTGATTCAGGCGTTTACCCGGATTCATGCTCCACGGGCGGCCCTGGCCTGCTCCAGTCTCGCAGCCGCCAGGGGCCAATTCGCCAGTTTCAGGAAGTTATCGACCCACGCGCCGCGGTTATTTTGATGTTGCAGGTAGTAGGCGTGTTCCCAGACATCGCAGACGAGAAGCGGAGTCGTTCCCCACACGGCGAGATCCTGATGCCTCTCGACTTGCAGAATCAGCAGCTTGTCCGCGATGGGCTCGTAGACGAGAGCGCCCCAGCCGTTGGACATGACGGCCTTCGTGGCCGCAGCGAACTGGTTCTGGGCGTTCTGGACGGAGCCGAAACCCGCAGCCATCGCCTGGGCCAGGCTGTCGGGAACCTCCTCGCGGTTCGGGCTCATCGAGTGCCAGAACAACGTGTGCAGGACGTGGCCGCTGCCGTTGAAGGCCAAGTCGCGGCTGAGGGCGCGGATCGCGGCGTAGTCGTTCTTCCCCCGTGCGGCCTGCAGTTGCTCCAACGCCGCGTTCAGCCCGTTCACATAGGCCGCGTGGTGTTTGCCATGGTGGATTCGCAGGGTCTTCTCGTCGTAAAGCGGTTCGAGGGCGTTGTAGTCGTACGGCAGCGGTGGGAGACGATAGGTTCCACCGTCATAGGCGCCGGCGAATGCATCCTTCGTGCCGGCTGAACTCGTGCCGCCCGGCAGACTGCTCCCCAACAACACACCCACGCCAGCCAATGGCGCCGTTTTGACCAAATCTCTGCGAGACAGATTCGTTGTCATGATCCGTACCCTTTCTCATATGTGCTCTTTGGAATCTCAGACACGGTGTTGGGTCAAGCCACAGGTCTTCAAGACCGCCAAACAACAGCGTTCCTACTCCCGCTGGATAGGGGAGGTGCGTGCCATTGTGCCACAAATGACGGAAATCATGCCGTATCACTGCCGGGGGAGCACAGGCTCGAAGAATAAGACCATGAATTTGCCACCGCAGGGTGGAAACAGCCACTATGGGATAGAGTGCCTGTGTTTCGCCAACAGAAACCCAAGGAGAGGGCGTCATGACCAGGCACCCCCCCATCCCTTGTTGTCTTTCGCTATTGCTTGTGGCATTTATGGCGTCTCTGGCCTCGGCCGCGAACTGGCCGAGCTGGCGAGGGCCGGCGGGTGATGGCGTCCCTGTGGACAAGAATCTCCCGCTTACGTGGAGCGCGAGCGAAAGCTTCTGCTGGCGGACGGCAAGATCTACGTGCCGAATCAGTCGGGCGATGTCTTCGTATTCCGTGCAGCGCCCCAGTTCGAGCTGCTGGCCACGAACTCGGTGGGCGAGGGTCTTCGCATCAGCGAGATCATGTACCACAATATTTTGTAGTCAGACGGTTGCGAACGACGCGACGATCTGGTATAAGAAAAATCTTGTCATGAGCACATGCTTTGACTGGGGTGGTGTGTGGACCAGGGATCGGCCTGAGCGATGGTGTGAGTCCATCGTCCAGTGGTCGAATAGTGCAGGAAAATGCGTGGATAACCGGCGCACCGATTGAAAAACGATTGGTCGTGTCTGGGCGGTGTATCGAACCAGTCCTCTCGGCGGAGGGGATGCGGGACGGCGCGTCCGTGGGAGCGCCCGCGAGATACCCCAAAAGAGAGAATCTGTTATCGCAATCTGGCTCGCGCGCCTGGGGGGAACGTTCTACCCTTGTGGCGGACATCATGCCCAGAGATGGCGGGCCGGCAAGGAGCACACCGACATGTCAAAGTCATCATCCACCAGGGGGAACGCCGTTCGATTTCTTCTCGCATCGCGGCTGACCGCGAGTCTTGCGATTCTGTCGTGTGTCTGTGGCTGCAAGGATGTCGAGCGGTTCTTTGACCGGACAGCTATCGACAACCACTCCAGAGACCTCATCCGCGAGATGGGGAATATCGAGCCCATCCCGGACGTCAACGCGATGATGGACGGCGTCTACACCGGCCCGCCGGAAATCGTCACCAATGCCAAGGGGACGTTTATCTTCTACAACACCAAGTACCAGTCTCCAGCGACGCTGACCGCCTTGCTCAAGGACACCCTGGGTGTGACGGTCTGCAGCAACACGAAGATCAATCAGTGCGTTATCAAGTGCGAGTCCGAGGACAACGCCCGCGTAGTGATCGAGTTTCTCGATCGGATGGACAAGCGTCCCATTCAGGTGGAGATCGACTGTCTCGTCTCGGAAGTATACGCCGATTTGACGCTCGATTATGAAACGACCCTGGCCATCGAAGACCTGTTCGGGACCGGGGATGGGGGGATCAAGAAGGTGGGTGACGTGCTGGCCGACGCCATCGAGATCACGGGGACGCTGCCGGGCGCCTCCAATCGGGATGTGGACCGCGCCGACATGGGGATCAACTTCGGGCTCTCCTCGCACAGCGGCAGTTTCAGTGCGATGATCGACATGCTCGTCTCTCGGGGCTACATGCAGGTCGTCATGCGTCCGAAGCTGAAGGTCGTCAACGGCCAGAAGGCCTCAATCAAGACTTCCGATTCGACGCCGATCACCAAGACGGTGACTGCGGCCAACGTGGAGCCGTACCAGCTCACCGAGTACACCGATGTCACGGATTCGCTGGAGGTGACGCCCAACGTGTATGCCGATGGCTCGATCGGTTTGGCGACGAAAGTCGTGCTGGGTTCGACGGACACGCCGTCGGGCGTCTCGCAGAAGACCATCATCACGACTCGTACGATCGAAGTGGCCGAGAACCTGGTCCGGCCCGGTCGCAGTCTCGTCATCGGCGGGCTTCGCAAGACCGAGAAGGTCGGCATCACCCGCGGCGTACCCTTCTTGATGGACATTCCGTTCCTTGGGATTCTCTTCTCGAGCAAGGACTACGAGACCAGCGCCAAGGAGATTCTCTTCATCCTGACGCCAACCATTTCCGACATGGGCGAGGATCACCACGAGACCATGGAGATGATCCGTAGGAAACATGCGGAGAAGGAACAGGATGGCTTCTTGAGTCGCATCTACCCCGCCGGTGGGCTCTTCGGACACTACCAGGACCCGAACGAGGGACCTGTCGAGGAGCCTGTCGGAGAGACCATTTCGAAGCCGGCGGTTCAGGACGCGGCTCCGGTCGCGGCACCGCCCGCCGCGGAACCGACAGACGCATCGCCGACGGAGAAGCCCGCGAGTTGAACGGATGGCCCGGTCCGGTATAATACAACCGCGACGCTGGCATGGATCCTCGTGGATACGCGTCCGTTTCGGGCGAGGTCGGCGTTGGATGGAAGCAGACAAATCGGTGCATACGATGTGGAGGCAAGTGCCATGAGAAGATCGAAGAGCGTTGTCCTCGTCGTCGGCGTGGTCTCGATGATTGTCAGTTGTGCCCGGGCGCAGGACTGGCCCCAGTGGCGAGGAGCCAATCGAGACGCGAAGATCAGCGGGTTCACCGCGCCTTCGACTTGGCCCAAGGAGCTGAAATCCCAGTGGAAGGTGACCGTGGGCTTGGGCGACGCGACCCCGGCCCTGGTGGGCAAGAGACTCTATGTCTTTGCGAGGCAGGGCGACGAGGAAGTCGCGATGTGCCTGAACGCCGATGATGGCAAGGAGATCTGGCGAGACAAGCACTCTGCACCGGCTGTGACCGGCGGTCCCCGCGACCATTCCGGGCCGCGAAGCACGCCAACCGTCGCAGATGGAAAGGTCGTGATCCTCGGGGTCGCGGGCGTGCTCACCTGTCTCGATGCCGCCGGCGGAAAGGTCCTCTGGACGAAGGACGAATTCCCGGGCGGGTGGCCCCGATTCTACGCCGCGATGTCGCCTATCGTCGTGGACGGCTTGTGCATCGCGCACCTCGGCAAAGAGGGCGCCGGTGCAATTGTCGCCTATGATCTGGCCAGCGGCGATCCGAAATGGAAGTGGACCGGCGGCGGCCCGACGTATGCTTCGCCCGTCCTGATGATCCTCGACGGCGCCAAGACGCTCGTTGTGCACGCGGAGAGCGATCTGCTCGGGATCAGCGCTGCCGACGGCAAGCTCCTCTGGCAGGTGGCGGTCCCGGTGCGACAGCGGTTCTACAGTTCCGTCACCCCGATCGTGGACGGGCGGACCGTGATCTATACGGGCCAGGGCACCGGCACGAAGGCCATCCGCATTGAGAAGACCGGGGATGGCTACGCTGTCAAAGAGCTGTGGAGCAACGACGACGTTGGTACGGGGTACAACACGCCGGTCCTGAAGAACGGCCTGCTGTTCGGCATCTCCGACCCCGGCAACAACTTCTTCTGCATGAGCGCCCGTGACGGCAAGACGCTCTGGACCGACACGATCAAGTACAGCCGATTCGGCACGATGATCGACGCCGGCCCGGTCCTGCTGACGATTCCGGCCTCTGATCTGCTGGTGATCGAGCCCACCGACGCGAAGTACGCGGAACTCGCGAGATACAAGGTCGCCCAGGAGCAGGTCTACGCCTTCCCCATCGTCGCGGGCAACCGGATCTACGTGAAGGACAAGGACTCGCTCACCCTGTGGACTCTGGAGTAAGCCGCACGATGATGTAGGGTGTGCTGGGCACACCATCTCCGGCGGCAATTCCCTTGATTCCGCTTGACAATGGTTTGTGCACGAACTATATGGGCAGCGGTTTCGATTGGAGTGATGTTTGGAAACGGCTTATGACTGATGTACATGGCATCGCAGGGCAGATCGGCAGGATTCGAGAGAAGGCGAATGCCCTGATCGAGAAGGAACTGAAGGACCGGGGGATCCAGGGGATCGTCCCTGCTCACGGGCCTGTGCTGGCCTTCCTGTTGCGTCAGAACAAGCCTGTTCCGATCAAGGCGGTGGTCGAGAGCGTGCGAAGGGTCAAATCGACCGTGACCGTGACGATTGGCACACTCGAGAAACATGGCTATGTCCGCAAGCTGCCCTGCGAAACGGATGCACGCGTTGCCTATGTGGAACTGACTCCCAAGGGCCGCAGACTTCGGAAGGATTTCGACGAGATCTCCGAGATCCTGCTGAGCAAGCTCTATGGCGACATGAGTCCACGGGACCGGGGTCGCGTGGCCGAATTGCTGGAGAATATCGAGAAGAACCTGAGCGATTAGTCTTTTTGTCTAACTAGTTCGTATACGAACAATTAGGGTTGTGTTTCAACACGAGAAAGGAGCGTCTGTCATGAGTGTCGTAGCCAATTTCTTGACCAGGAGCCAGGTCCAGTATCTCGCCACCATCGGGCTGGACGACAGGCCCAAGGTCCGTCCCTTTCAGTTCATGCTGGAAGAAGGCGGAAGACTCTACTTCTGCACGTCCAGTCAGAAGCCCGTGTTCCGGGAAATGCAGAAGCATCCGCACGTCGAATTCTGTGCTTCCGGCGAGAACTTCTCCTGGCTGCGTCTGAGCGGCAAGGTCGTATTCTCAAAGGACATCTCGCTCAAGGCGAAGATTCAGGACGGGAACCCGCTCGTCAAGTCGATCTACAAGACGCCGGACAACCCGATCTTCGAGATCTTCTACCTGGACGGAGCCTTCGCGACGATTGCCGATTTCAGCGGCAAGCCGCCGCAAACAATCAAGCTCTAGGCCGCGAGGATTTGCTTTCGTACGTCGCGGGCCCTTTGTATTGTATCTTCAGATAAGGAGGTGCCCCATGGATCGCAGACGCTTCGTGAAGACGATGCCGGCCTTGGTCGTACTGGCTGGTTCGGCGTCCGGCCTGGCACAGGAAACGGCGCAGCCAACCGCAGAACTACAGCCCATCCTGCTGCCCAAGCTTGAGGAAGATGAGGGCGAGTCGGTATTGGCAGCCTGGTTCCACAACTGCGACAAGGACAGTACAATTGGGGAGTTCAAACTGCGCCCCCAACAGCGGGTGCTCTTTGCGCGGACCGTCGGCTATCCGGCATGACACGATGTGACGAGATGTCAGTTCGATAGGATCGGATACGAGACTTGTGAAGGAGATGCGTCATGACGAAGAACGTGATTGTCGCAGCGGTTGTCCTGGTGGCAGGTCTGGCTATGGTGGCTTTGGCTGGGGATTGTCCTCGATTCCGCGGTCCGGCCGGCGACGGCCAGTTCCCGGAGACCGGGCTGTTGAAGCAGTGGCCCGAAGGGGGACCCAAGCTCGCTTGGAGTGTCCAGGGACTGGGCCAAGGCTACTCCTCCGCCGTCGTCGTCAACGGCACGGTCTACGTCACCGGGATGGACGACCAGAAGCAGGGGTATCTCTTCGCCTTCAACCTGGACGGCTCGCCCAAATGGAAGACGGCATATGGTCCTGAACTGGAGAAACGCGGTCCGGCGGTCGCGGGCACTCGCGGCTCTCCCACCGTCGATGGCGACCAGGTCTTTGTCATGACGGGCTTCGCCAAGCTGGTCATTCTGGACGCAGCGAAGGGGCAGGTGCTCAAGACCGTGGACCTCGTCGAGCGGTTCGGGCCCAAGCAGGCCCAGTTCGGCTTTGCCGAATCCGTGCTCGTGGATGGCGACAAAGTGATCTGCTCGCCCGGCGGACCTGATGCCTCGCTCGTGGCTCTGGACAAGAACACAGGCGAAACGCTGTGGCAGACCAAGGGCCTGAGCCAGACGACCGGTTACTGCTCCGCTCGGATCATCCGTGACGGCGGTCGTTCGCTCATTATCACCATGCTGGGCGGAGGCGTCGTCGCGGTCAATCCCGCCGACGGCCAAGTCGTCTGGCGGCACGACTATCCCCACCGGGCCGCGGTGCAACCCAATCCGCCGCTCTACGCGGATGGAATGGTCTTCGTCTGCTCGGGCATGGGGACGGGCAGCGCCATGCTGTCCCTGGCCGAGAGCAGCCCGACCGCGGAGCCCAAGTGGGCGGACAGGACGCTCGATTGCCAGATGCAGGGCACCGTCCTGATCGACGGCTGCATCTACGGCACCGCCCAGAGCGCCAACAAAGGTCTCGTCTGCCTGGACTGGAAGACAGGCAAGGTGTTGTGGACCGCGCCGGAGGTCAAGCAGGGCGTCGTGGTTGCGGCGGACGGTATGCTCTACGTCTACGGCGTCGATGGCACGATGCGCCTGGTCAAGCCCGGTCCGGCCGCGTTTGAGCCGACGGGCCAATTCTCTGTCACTGCCGGCACCAATGAGCATTGGGCCCACCCGACGATTGCCCACAAGCGGTTGTACATCCGCCATGGCGATGCCCTGATGGCCTACGACATCGGCGCCGGCTCCTGATACCGGGGATCCGCCGGAAGATCAGGCGAACATCGACAGCGAGAAAATGGTACAATGGAGCGGCTGGGACGTCGAGAGGCGTCGATGGAGCCCGGGCGGACCGGGCTAATCGTGATGAACGTATCGTAAGATAGGACAATAGGTTATGACAGAAGGCCGGCCCGCCGGACAGCAGCTTGTCCTTGTGTGCAACTGCGTCCATTATGACGTCATTTCCCGGGCCACCAAGACCGAAGTGCTTCGTCTGCTCTCGGAGAGCGGTGCACGAGTCCAGGTGGTCGCGGATCTCTGCGGCTTGGCCGCCAATCGGGACCTTCGTCTGCGGGACTGGGCATCCAGTGCGTCGTTGAGCATCGTGGCGTGTTTTCCCCGCGCTGTCCGATGGCTCTTTCACGCGGCCGGCGTGTCGCTCTCCCACGAGCGGGTGCGCTTCTTCAACATGAGGACGCAGTCGCCGGACGAGATCACTCGTGAATTGATGAAGGATGATGGATTATTGATGATTGAAGGGAAGTCCGTGTCTTCCGCGTCCAATCGTCAATCGTCAATCATCAATCATCAATCTCCTTGGGTTCCCTGGTTCCCGGTGATCGACTACGATCGGTGCGTCAACTGCAAACAGTGCATGAACTTCTGTTTGTTCGGAGTCTATGGTCTGTCGGAGGAGGGCCAGGTCACTGTGCAGAAGCCTTCCGGCTGCAAGACGAACTGCCCGGCCTGTGCGCGGATGTGTCCCCGCAAGGCGATCATCTTCCCGAAGTACGCGGACCCGCCAATCAACGGCGATGAGTGCCTCGATCCGACGACGGGACAGGAGAAACCTGTGGTTGCGGGCGACGTGTACGAGCGAATCCGCAGTCGCAGCGCCGCGGGCAAGCGGTTCTCGACCGAGCCGGGCGATGCCGGTCGATCCTGCCCGACGCTGGACGGCCTCCGACGCGACCTGGACATCCCTGATGAGGTCCTGGCTTCGTTGTCCCGCGAGGAGATGCAGCGCGTGATTCGGCAATCGAAGTCGCCGTCCGGGGGCGGCAAGGGGGACAAACGCGATGAGTGAATCTCTACGAGCCGGACCCGCCGTGATTGAGGAGAAGCAAGCGTATGGCGGATGACCGTGTCATTGCGGCCAGGCCCCTGCGGCAACCCCAGGACAATGTCCCGCAGAGCAAACGCGCGCGCGACAAACTGCTGGAGGCGATCCGCACATACGTTTCGCGAGAGCGCCCGGTGCCGCCGCTGGGCATCGAGGAACTGCGGACCCACACGGGCGCCGTGCTCCGACAGGTGGGCATGGACTCGAAGTACACCGACTTCGCGGCGGTCCTGCTCAACAACGAGGTCTGGCGCGACACGGTGGCGGCCATCCCCTACGAGAAGCGTCTGCTCCTGCTGCCCAAGTGCCTTCGAGACGCCCAGGGATGTCCCGCGCAATTCGATGAGGTCGGATTGTTGTGCGAGCACTGCGGGCGCTGTGTGATCGGCGATCTCAAGAGCCAGGCGGAACAGCTCGGATACGCCGTGCTGGTCGCGGAGGGATCGCCCGTCGTCATGTCCCTGATCGAGACCGGGCAGATCGAAGCGGTCGTCGGCGCCAGTTGCCTGTCCGTCCTCGAACGGGTGTTTCCCTACATGGAGGCCGGCGCGGTGCCGGGGATTGCGATCCCGCTGCTCCAGGACGGTTGCGCCAATACGAGCGTGGACCTCGAATGGCTCTGGGAGGCTGTCTACCAGACGACCGAAGACCAGACGCAGCGATTCAAGCTGGACGCCTTGCACCGTCAGGTGAACGACTGGTTCTCGCGAGAGGCCCTGGCCGGTGCGATTGCGCCGCACGCGAGCCCGACGGAGCAGGTGGCCCTGGACTGGATGGCCAAGGCGGGCAAGCGATGGCGACCCTTCCTCGCCGTCTGCGCCTACAGCGCCCTGTCGGGCGATCACGCCCTCTCCCGCGAGGCGGACCTGCGAAAGGTCGCGATAGCCGTCGAGTGCTTCCACAAGGCGTCGCTGATCCATGACGACATCGAGGACGGGGACGACGAGCGGTACGGCGAGCGGACGCTGCACGCCGAACACGGGGTGCCCATCGCGCTGAACGTGGGCGACCTGCTGCTCGGCGAGGGGTATCGGCTCCTGGCCGAGGTGGATGCACCCGACGGACAGAAGGTCCGGCTCCTTCAGGCCGCCGCCCAGGGACATCGCAGTCTGTGCCTGGGGCAGGGCAGCGAGCTGGCCTGGATGCGGGCGCCGAGGCCGTTGCAGGTCTCGGAGGTCCTCGACATCTTCCGCATGAAGACCTCGCCGGCCTTCGAGGTGGCGCTCGGCCTGGGCGCCATTCTGGCGGACTGCGACGAGCAGGTCAACGCGGCCCTCCGACGATACAGCGATTCGCTCGGAATCGCCTACCAGATCCGCGACGATCTCGACGATCTTCACTCGCCTGCGCACGAGGATCTCCTGCGTGGCAAGCGTCCCTCGATCCTCCCGGCGCTGGCCTGCGAGGCGATGGGCGCTGCTGTGCCCTGTTCTTCGCCCGAGGTCGAAGCGGCCGCATGGCGGCTCATGGAGACGTACAAGTCACAGGCCATCGGGAGCCTGATCGCCCTGAAGAACGCCAATCTCAAGGGTCTGCTCCGTCGCGTGATCGCCAGGATGTTCAATGATTTCGAGATCATGGGCTGCTGCAACGATCCATTGGCCCAGCGCCCGCCACGCCATGAATAAGCTCGCGGACTTGGGGAATCGTGGTGGCAACGGGTCCGGCGAGGAGCGGTGGTCGGGGTTTCCCCATGTCGTGCGAGCCTTGCGGCACCGCAACTACCGCCTGTTCTTCGGGGGCCAGCTCATTTCCCTGATCGGCACGTGGATGCAGGCGGTGGCGCAGTCCTGGCTCGTCTACCGTCTCACGGGCTCGGCCGCCTTGCTGGGACTCGTCGGGTTCGCCAACCAGATTCCGGTCTTCCTGCTGGCCCCCCTCGGCGGCTCGGTCGCCGACCGGTACAACCGCCACCGCATCCTGCTGGGCACGCAGACCTCGGCCATGCTCCTGGCCTTCATCTTGGCGGGTTTGACCTTGTCGGGCAGCGTCCATGTCTGGCATATCTTCGTTCTGGCCTCGCTCCTCGGCGTCGTGAACGCTGTCGATATCCCGACGCGTCAGGCGTTTGCCGTTGATATGGTCGGGCGCGAGGACCTCATCAATGCGATCGCCCTGAATTCCTCGATGATCAACGGCGCCAGGATCGTCGGACCCGCCGTAGCGGGCGTCCTCGTCGCCAGCGTGGGCGAGGGCTGGTGCTTCCTCGCCAACGCGGTCAGCTTCCTCGCGGTGATCGCGAGCCTGCTGTCGATGGACGTGACTGCCCAGATCCGCGTGCCGCTGCCCGGTTCGGCGCTGGTGAGCATCCTGGAAGGATTCCATTACGTCGCGCACACCGGTCCGATTCGAGCCCTGTTGCTGCTGCTCGGTCTGGTCAGTCTCATGGGGATGCCCTACGCGGTGCTGATGCCGGTCTTTGCGGACCAGATTCTTCACGGCGGCCCGCGAGGGCTGGGACTGCTGATGGGCGCATCGGGGGTCGGAGCGCTGATGGGCGCCCTGGTGCTCGCCCTGCGAAGGGGCATCCGCGGCTTGAGCAGTTGGATCGCGCTGGGTGCGGCGGGCTTCGGAGTGGGCCTGATACTGTTCTCGCAGTCCCGCTCGTTCTGGCTCTCGATGGCGCTGCTCGTGCCGGTCGGCTTCTCCATGATTATCGAGATGGCTGCCTCGAACACGCTCATTCAGTCGCTGATCCCGGATGAGTTGCGAGGGCGGGTCATGGCGGTATACTCGATGATGTTCATGGGCATGGCGCCCTTCGGCTCGCTCCTGGCGGGGATCCTTGCTCATCGCGTCGGCGCGCCGGCCACCGTGCTGTTGGGCGGCGCCGCGTGCATCGCGGGCGCGGCGCTCTTCGGATGGCATCTGCCCGTGTTGAGGCGGGATGCGCGAAGGATGATCGTCGCCCTTCAAGCTGCCGGGGGCGAGCCGTCGGAGGAGATCAGCGGACAGGCAAGCGTCGTCGCGCCGCGCGAATCGACGGAGACCGGAGTGCTGCCATGACGATCCGACTGGACATGCGAGAGGCTCTGAGCAAGGCCCCCCAAGCGTTGGGCGAGTCCGCGAAGGCGGTCGGGGGCTTCTTCCGCCGACACCTCTCGCACGATGGGGGGTTCCTGGGTCGGGATGGTCGAAGCGATCTGTACTACACCGTCTTCGGACTCGAAGCGTCCCTGTCGCTGGGCGTCGATCTGGCAGTCGATCTTGTGACCCGATACCTCGACGGCTTCGGGACAGGCGAATCGCTGGACCTCGTGCACCTGGCGTCCCTGATCCGCTGCAGAGCGAACCTGTCGGATGTCAGTGGAGGCGAGATCCTGACTCGACATCTGCTGGAGTATCGCTCGCGCGACGGCGGTTTCAACATGGCGCCCGGCGCCGAGCAGGGCAGTGCGTATGGGAGTTTCCTGGCCCTCGGCGCCTGGCAGGACCTGGGAATCGACTGCCCCGATGCGGACGCCATGGCACGGTCCATCGCGTCCTTGCAGAGATCGGACGGCGGCTACGCGAACGAGGCATCCATGACAGCCGGTGCGACGCCCGCCACGGCTGCCGCTGTGTCGGTCCTCCACGATCTCGGCTGCCCTGTGCCGGAGTCGGCGGTCCGATGGCTCCTGGATCGTGTGTCTCCGCTGGGCGGCTTCGAAGCGATCCGGTTCGGAGAAAGTCACGGCGTGCCCGATCTGCTCTCCACCGCGACCGCGTTGCGCGCGCTGGCCCTGCTTGGGATTTCTGCGGGCGCGATGAAGGACAAGCACATGGACTATCTGGACAGCCTCTGGGACAAGCAGGGCGGCTTTCGAGGTCATTGGGCGGATGACGTCGTGGACTGCGAATACACCTACTACGGCCTGCTGGCCCTGGGGACCCTCGCGGAATGAACCCACAGATCGACAAGAAGGCCCTGGAGGGGACGATTGCCCGCTTGCAGGCGAAGCTGCTGGCCGCACGCGGGTCGCACGGCCATTGGGAGGGACGCTTGTCGAGCAGCGCCCTTTCCACTGCGACCGCAGCCTTTGCCCTCGCTGTCGTGGACGGCAATCGCCATCGGTTGCTTGTCGATCGCGGCCTGCAATGGCTCTGCGAACATCAGAATGCCGACGGCGGCTGGGGCGACACCGTGTGCAGTCCGAGCAACCTCAGTACGACGATGCTGTGCTACAGCGCTATGGCTGTTGCCGATGATTCAGATGCATGCGACCGATGCGTGGAACGAACGGAGTCCTGGCTGCAGCGGAAAGCCGGGAGCCTCGATCCGCAATCGCTCGCGAGGGCTGTCGAGTCGCAGTATGGCGAGGATCGCACGTTCTCCGTGCCCATTCTGACGATGTGCGCCCTGGCGGGTCGGCTCGGCGACGCCGGGGGCGCGTGGCGACGGGTCCGTCCGCTGCCTTTCGAACTGGCGGTGCTTCCCCATCGGTTGTTCAAGTGGCTGCATCTGCCTGTCGTCAGTTACGCTCTGCCTGCGTTGATCGCCATCGGGCAGGCGCGACACAAACACCGCGCGCCTCGCAATCCGCTCACCTGGGCGATTCGTCGCCTGTCTGTTGCGAAGACCTTGCGGGTCTTGTGTACGCTCCAGCCCGAGAACGGCGGCTTTCTGGAGGCGGCTCCTTTGACGTCCTTCGTCGTGATGAGTCTGGCCGACGCAGGGCATCGCGAGCACCCCGTTGTCGCCAAGGGCGTCCAGTTCCTCACGGCCTCGATCCGCGACGATGGGAGCTGGCCCATCGACACGAATCTTGCCGGCTGGGTGACGACGCTCGCCATCGCAGCGCTGTCCGCCGGGGGGCTCGAACGGATGTTATCGGCCTCCGAGCGGCAAGGGCTTCTGGACTGGCTTCTGTCGTGTCAGCACCGCACAATTCATCCCTATACACAGGCCGCGCCGGGCGGCTGGGCCTGGACCGACCTGGTGGGCGCGGTCCCCGACGCGGATGACACGCCCGGCGCGCTCCTCGCCCTGCACGAGTTGTCTCGCACAGGTTCTGTCATTCCTCTTCCGTCGGTCTGCGCGGGCATCGAATGGCTTCTGGGTCTCCAGAATGCCGACGGAGGGATTCCCACTTTCTGTCGGGGATGGACGAAGCTGCCTTTCGACAAGAGCGCTGCGGATCTCACGGCCCATGCGGTCGCGGCCATGGCCATCTGGCTGCCCTCGCTGCCCGACTCGCTCAAAGGCCGGACCGAAGAGGCCATGCGCAGGGCGCTGCACTATCTGGAGGGATCTCAACGTTCGGACGGCTCCTGGACACCCTTGTGGTTCGGGAACCAGGCCGCCGGGAATCAGGAGAACCCGGTCTATGGGACGAGCCGGGTGCTGAGGCATCTGGCGAGTTGTCAGGCGGCGATGGGACGGACGGGACTCGAAGGACCCCTGTGTGAACGGGCGGCTCGATGGCTCCTGTCGGCACAGAACGCCGATGGCGGGTGGGGGGGCGACGCCTCGGTCGCCTCCTCGATTGAAGAAACGTCGCTGGCAGTCGATGCCCTCGCAATGGCCTGTTTGCTCCACGGCGATTCATCGGCCGCGATGCAGGCAGTGTGTCGAGGCGTTCAGTGGCTCATCGCGAACACGAATTGCGGCACATCGCTTCCGCCCTCGCCCATCGGCCTGTACTTCGCTCGGCTGTGGTATTTCGAAGAGCTGTACCCCCTCGTCTTCGCTCTCTGTGCTCTCTCCAGAGTCGCCCAACTGCCCATCGCAGGTTGACGGAGAATTCGACGAACCTCCCGTGTTTGCGGTTCGTATATTTGCTGATGGCAAATAATGCCAATGGCAAGTAAAAGACGGGAGTATGGCCATGAGCAGGCGTCTGTTCGAGTTGATCCTGGCGGTCCGGCGCAAGTGCCAGGGGAGTGAAGAGCGAATCCAGCGGGAGCTGGGCCTGTCGCCCGCGGAGTTCAACGCGTTGACGGTCATGGACGATGCGCGGGAAATCACCGGCTGCGAATTTGCCGAGGAGATGGTCCTGTCGCCCTCACGAGGCAGCCGCGTGTTGGACAGGCTCGTGACCGACGGCTACGTGAAGACCCGGGTCAGTTCGCAGGATCGCCGGACTGTCTTGATCTCGCTGACTCCCAAGGGCAGGAAGATCAGACTCAAGATGTTCGACCATATGAAAGACTGCGAGAGTCGGATTTGCAGCGGGCTCGACGCGGGCAGGGTGTCGCAGGTGCGAGATGCCCTGGAATGGCTGGAAGCAGCCTTGTGAATGAGGAGACTCGAAAATGCAGAATACCCTATTCATCCAGTTGCTCGTTGGACTTCTGATTGGTGGCGGTCTGGGGGCCGCTATGGGCTACTTCGGCAAGTGTACGACCGGCGCCTGTCCGCTCACTGCCAATCCCTTGCGGGGTGGGATGATCGGCGCGATGCTCGGGGGCCTTCTGGCCTTCTCGGTGGGATCCTCGCGAGGGTCCGAGGAAACCGCCGGCGGGGATCTGCACATCAATAGTGCCGAGGATTTCGACGCCCGCGTTCTCAGGGCGAATCAGCCGGTCCTGGTGGACTTCTACGCGGACTGGTGCGGACCGTGTCGAATGCTGGCGCCGGTCATCGAGAAACTCGCTGAGCAATACGCAGGCCGGGCCATCGTGGTCAAAGTGAACGTGGACCGCCTGCCCGAAGTGGCAGGTCGATACGGAATTCAGGGCATCCCGGCGGTGCTCTTCTTCCACAAAGGCGAGGAAGCGGAACGTCTCGTGGGTGTCCGACCACAAGGTGCGTACAGCGAGATCCTGGACAAGCTGATCGGTCCGTCGTCGTGAGGTCCTACGAGCCGGCCAAGGCCTCGACCTCTTCGAGGCTCTTGGGGATCTGCGGGCCGAGGATGCGGCAGCCGTCCTCGGTGATGACGATGTCGTCCTCGATCCGCACGCCGTGGAAGTTGCGCCAGGCTTCGAGCCGGTCGTAGTCGATGAACGCTTCGCACGTTCGCTCCGCCCTCCAGCGGTCGATCAGGTGCGGGATGAAGTAGATCCCCGGCTCGACCGTGACGACGAATCCCGGCTCGACCGGCTTGGCCAGTCGCAGCGACCGCCAGCCGAACGCGGGGTTCCGCTGGATCGTGTCGGTGTAGCCTACATAGTCCTCGCCCAGGTTCTCCATGTCGTGGACGTCCAGGCCCATCATGTGCCCGACGCCGCAAGGGAAGAACAGCGTGTGGGCTCCCGCTTCCACGGCCTGTTCCGGATCGCCTCGCGCGACGCCGAGTTTCTTGAGACCCTCCATGAGTGCGACCGCCGCGATGCGATGAATCCGTCGCCACTCGACGCCGGGCCGGGCCGCCGCGAGGCACCGTTCCTGGGCAGCCAGCACGATGGAGTAGATCTCCTTCTGTCTCTGGGAGAACTTGCCACCGACGGGGATCGTCCGCGTGACGTCGCCGGCGTAGTGCAACAGCGACTCGGCGCCGGAATCGTGGACCACGATATCGCCGGCCTTCAGGGTGTTGTCGTAGCAGGGATTGTGAAGGGTCTCGCCGTGGACAGAGAAGATGGTCTGGAAGGCGGATCGCACGTTGTGCGAAATCGCGATGGCCTCGATTGCGGCGACCACCTTTCGCTCGACCACGCCTGGCCTGGCCAGTTTCATCGCGGCGGTGTGGATCTCGCAGGAGACCGCAAGGGCCGCTTCGATCTGCTCAATCTCTTCCGGCGATTTGACCGATCTCTGCTGCACAACCGCGCGGATAAGCGGTTCGGAAACGTATTTGCGGAGGACGCCCGGTGCGATGCCGAGCCAGCGCCAGATCTTCAGCACGTTCTCTGACCGATCTTGGGGCAACAAATGGATGGTTCTCTTCTGTCGGAGCGCCTCGTGCAGGATCTGCTCGAGCTTGTCGGCAGGGGCGGTGCTCGCAACGCCAACCTGCTGGCATCGGTCGCGCAACAAGGTTTGCGGCCCGGTCCATACGATCTCCTCGACGCTCGGGTCGTTGCCGAAGACGGATTCAGTTCCCGCATCGAGGTCGATGATGGCGGCCAGACCTGGCAGGTCGAGCCCGAAGAAGTACAGGAACGTGCTGTCCTGGCGGAAGGGATATGTGTTGGACGCGAAGTTCATCGGCGACTCGTCGTTGCCTGGGAGGAGAATCAGGCCGGAGCCGATCTGCTCGCGCAGGCGGGCACGTCTCTGTCTGTAGATTGCGGCGGGAAACATCACCGATTCTCCTGTAACTGAGGCCTCTTCCCCGTGAGCAGACTGACGCCGACCAGGGCGATGACCGACAGGACGATCGCGGGTAGGACTGCGTCGAGTTCGCCCGCCCAGCCGGGCAGGATGTTCCTGGACTGGAGTTCGGACCACGTCAGCGCCGTGATCGTCCCGGCGGCGATGGAGAGAATCGCTCCGGCCCCGGTCGCCCGCTTCCAGAACAGTGCGGCTACGAGACAGGGGGTAATGGCTGCTCCGTAGATTGTGTAGGCGTACATCGCCCTCTTGAAGACCGTCGTGGACTGGGCGAAGGAAAGCGATACGAGATACGCGATGACTCCGAGGACCAGCACCAGCAGGCGGCTGAGGAAGACCTTTCGTCGTTCGGAGGCCTTCGGATTGACGTGGTTCAGGTAGATGTCGCGAACGAGGGTCGTCGCGGGGATCAGGAGGAAAGAATCCGCGGTCGAGATGATGATGCCCACGATTGTGATCATGAAGAGGAGTCCAAGGATCATGGGCATGAAGTCCCTCGCGGCATAGATCAGGACGTACTTGCCGACGGCGGCGTTCGGGATCAGGCTGGAGGCGATCCAGGCCTCCAGGATGATCAGGCTCTCGATCACCAGGACCGCGAAGATCATGAAGGTGACGGCGCTCTTGGCGCCCTTGGCGCTCTTGCTGGCGAAGAACCGCTGATACTGATTCGCGTCGCCCATGATCAGCAGGAAGGTGGGCAGCGTGTAGTTGATGATCTCGGCCCAACTGAAGACGCCCCAGAACTTCATGTGCTCGGGCCTGGCCATCTCCGCGAAGCGGGTCTCCAGGCCGGACCAGCCGCCCGCGTGATTCCACAGGATGGGAAACGCGACCAGGAGGGACACAGTGATGATGATGCCGGTCACGATGTCCGTGTACGCGAGGCTCATCAGTCCCGCGAGGATCGTGTACGTGATGATGGCGACAGCCGCGATGATCCTCCCGATCTCCTCGGAGATCAGCGGCTGGCCGGTCTTGTCGATCAGGATTGCGTTCAGGACGGCGCCGAGCGCGACGAACTGGTAGCTCACGATCACCATGTACGCGATCACCAGGGCGCCCACCGCCAGCAGTCTGGCGACTTGGCCGTACCGGGAGCCGATGATCTCCGGGACGGAGTACACCTCGTAGTTGCGGGCCCGCGGGGCGACCCGCGTCAGCAGGATCATGCCGATGACGCTGCCAATGGGCAGAATCAGAGCGGCCAGCCCGCTTTCATAGGTCATGCCGGCGTTGCCGACGATGGAACCGGTGCCGATCCAGGCGGCCAGCATCGTGCAGACCAGCACCCAGGGCGACAACGACCGACCGGCCACCGCGAAATCCGCCTGGGTCTTGACCTGTCGAGACTTGTAGATCCCGATGCCTGTCAGGATCGCCAGATAGGTGAGAACCGTAATCAGATAGATCATTCAGAACACCTTCATGAGCCACAGAGGGCACAGAAGTCACAGAGAGCATGGATGCAGGAGCTGAAGAGAGCCGGCTTTTCCGACCTTCTTGGCCTCTCTTCTCGGTTCATTCTCTGGGTCCTCTGTGTTCTCTGTGGCTGGTTTGTTCTCCGACGAACTGTTGGACGAAATACTCTGGCGTCAGCGGCTCGCCCGTGGCGCGGGCGATCATGTCTTCCCAGCGATAGCGGGCGCCGGGACCGAAGACGTACCGGCGCAGGTACTGTCCCACGCGCCGGTCGCCAACATAGCTCAGGCCGGCATCCGATTCAAGCTTCAATACCTTGTGTACGAGGGTATTGTGCAACTGGGAGGCGAGCAGCTCGCCGAGCATGTAGTTGTGGTAATAGCAGGGGGCGACCACGAAGTGCAGCTTGGAGGCCCAGCCTGCATCGGCAGGTCCCGGCGGGCGCCGGAGCATCTGGTACGTCTCGACGAGGTCCCACCAGAGGGTGTTCAGATCCTGGTCAGGGTCGGCGTACAGAGCCTTCTCGAAGTGCCACATCACCATCGCCCAGCGTGCGACGAGCACCTGCTGGAATCGCAGGTAGCGGTCGCTGACGGTCCTGACCTTCGCGGTTTCCTCGTCGGACAAGTCCAGCATCTCCTGCATCCAGTCGGCGTTGCGGCTGAGCCGGCCGAAGAACATCGCGATGGCCTCCGTCGCAAAGCTGTGCGCGGGCTCCCGCAGCAGCCAGGGTTCGCTTCGGTCGTGGTACTTGCTGTAGACCGCATGGCCCAGCTCGTGGAGGATCGTTTCCATCCACCGCTCGGTGTCCTGCAGATTGGCCAGGATGCGAACGTCGCCGCAGCGGTCCACGTCGTGGCTGAAGGCGTGCGGATACTTGCCTTCGCGGTCATACAGATCGCTGCGGGCCAGGATGTCGTCGATAGGCAGGCCAACGCTCGCGTAGTACGTCCGGGCCAGTTCTCGAACGTCGCGACCCTTGTAGTACTGATCCAGGTTCAGCTCGTAGACCAGCGGCGTACGCTGGAAGAACGGGTCGTGATAGTGCCAGGGCATCAGCTCTTCGGGCGAGACGCCGTAGCCCTTCGCGAGGATCTCGTCCAGCTCCCGTTTGAGGTTGGCATAAGGCTCGCGCGTCCGTTGGTCCAGTTCGTCGAAGACCCGGTCCAAATCGGCGACGTTCTGTTCGTTGACGACGACGGACATCGTGTGGAAGTTGTCGAAACCGAGCTGCCGGGCGGCCTGGTTCCGCAGGCCGACCAGTTCGAGGAAGTCCGTGATGATGACGTTGCCAACCTCCTTGCTGGCTCGCCAGGCGGCCTGACGTTTGCCGACGTCGGTCTCGGTCGTCATGATTGTATAGATGTCGCTGACGGTGACCTTGCGGCCGTCGATGGTGCCGCGATAGCTGTTGTAGGTCTCCTGGACCCTGGCGTCGAGTTCAGCGGTCCGCTGCATCAACGCCGGACTGATCTGGTTCTGGAGGTGTGCATAGTAGAGCCTGTCCACCTGGCGGGCCAGGCGGGCGTTGCGAATGGGCCCCGCGTCGCGGATGGCCTTGAGCCGAGCGAAGTCGTTCGCGTCGCTCTGGGCCCGGCGGATCTCCACCTGGAGCTGTCCGAACTCCTCGAATTTCTCGGGCTTGCCCGTAGTGGCCGCCTCCCAGTAGACTCGGTTCCCCTGCGTCGTCAGGGGCTCGACCTTGGCCAGGCAATCTTCGACGAGCCGGGCGGCGTCCTCTTGTCGGGAATCCACGGCGCAGCCCGGAGACGAAAGGAGCCCAAACGCGGCCACCCACAGCCACAGAAGCCTTCTCATAGGTCACCTCTCATTGGTGGTCTTGTCGTCATGACATTGCAGTGGCGCCATTATAATGCCCCGCCGCACTCGGCGGAAGCCTCGGCCGAGACATTGCCGACTCCTCGGTACTCGATAATGGCGCAGCGAGCAGAGATCTCGCAGCGATGTGGTTGACGGCTCGGGCTTTGTGGAACATAATGTCGAGGGTGGGAGTATCTCAGAGCGGTCTTGTCTGTAATGTGCAAGGCCGACGTGGTTTGGGGTGTGACCCTCGCAGGACCCGAGGACAGGCAACCTTGGGGAACAGATCAAGGAGTATAAGGACGGGCAATATGGCGAAGCGATCGACACGATCTCGCAGGTCTCTCCACGTGGCTTTGGTGTACAACGCCTCGGCGGGGATCATCCCGGATACGCCGGAAGACCGAGGCAGCACGGCGGACCTGCGGGACATGATCCGCGATATGGCTCGAGTGCTCCGATCCCTGGGGCATCACGTTTCTGTCCTCCCGTTGGCGCATGACCTCTTCGCGTTCCAGTGGAGGCTGCGCCGTCTGGTGCCCGATGTGGTGTTCAATCAGTACGACGACGTGGTTCACGGCGCGCTCTACGAGATGCGATTCGCCGCGATGGTGCGAATGATGGGCTTTCCGCTAACGGGCTCGCCCGCGCTGGCGTTGGGCCTGAGCCGGTACAAGCACATGTCCGCGAGCTTGTTTCATGGGACCGGGATTCCGATCCCGCCGTGTACGGAGCTGCTGGAGAAGATCGGTGATGTGGATCAGTACGAGTGGCAGTTCCCCCTGATTGTTCAGCCCAGCCAAGAGCATTCGGGGATCGGCCTGGATCGGGATTCGATCGTGCATTCGAAGAAGGCCCTCCGCCAGCAGGTCCGCCAGATCGTACAGACCTACAGTCAGCCTGCGCTGGTCCAGAGCTTCCTGCCCGGGCGGGAGTTCAACGTGGGCATCGTGGGGGGCAGACGTGCCAGAGTGATGCCCCTGGCCGAGGTCAACTACACGGAGCTGCCCTCGGATATTCCGCCGATCATGTCGTACGCCGCCAAGTGGATCGAGACGTCAGTGGAGTACAAGAAGACCTCGGTCCTCTGTCCTGCGGTTGTGGAGCCCGAACTGGCTCGCCAGATTGGCGATATTGCGATGCGTGCCTGGCGGGCGGTGAGCGCCTGGGGTTACGGCCGGGTCGATATCCGACTTGACGACGCCGGCCAGCCGCGAGTTCTGGAAGTCAACTGCAACGCTTCTCTGGAGGAGGGCGTCGCTCTGGCTCGATCCGCGGATAAGGCGGGGATCAGCTACCCGGAGTTGCTCCAGATGATCATCGACGCGGCCCTGGAGGGGCCGCCTTACGACGTCAGCGTGCCCATGCTGCCTGTCTTTTAGGCGGTCCTGCCGTATTCTCTGGCCTGGCGACGATAGTGCTCGCCCAGGGGCATGGTCAGCTTGGAGACCGGGTTGACGAGCTTCCCTCGCCTGCACAAGGGCTCCCGGTCGCTGATCGCGTGCATCAGGCGATCCACATATCGCAGTTTCCTGATGGCCGGCCAGTCGCGGTACTTGCGTCGCCAGCCGGAACGAGGAGTCAACCAGACCGCGAAAGTCTCTGCGAAGTCCTCATCCGGGTGCTTCTGTGCGTAGGTGTACCGGTAGAGGCAACTGCAGATGTGCCGCACGAAGCTCCGGCTCCGTGGGTCCGGCTGGAAGTCATCCCGATAGGGCTTGGAGAACGGGCCGAAGGTCTTCTTCCAGTCCGGCTGCTCCCACAACCGGAACGCATAGTTGATAGCGTGTCCGGCCTCGTGCCGCAGCAGTTGCATGATTGTCTGGACGTCCTCCAGGTTGCCGCTTTGCTCCTTCTCGATCCGTCCAAGCGAGCCGTTGACCAGGTAAAACGGGATGCCAATGGTCGGCACCCGGTCCGGACAACCCCAACTATCGGTGAGGTAGAAGGCGGGTGCAAAGCCCAGCCCCTTGGCCGTCAATTCCCGCTTGAGTTGCTGGATGAACGGTTCCACCGGCGAACCCTTGATCCGAAGCCCGAGATCGCAGATGCGTCTTGCCAATAGCCTTTCTCGAACGGTCTCCCACGTGTCGGATTGGGTCCGTTTGTGATTCGACGCATATTTCCTGCTGCAGACGATTGCCGCTGCCATGCGTTGCTTTCCCACTCTCTTCAAGCACCCTGCACATGCGTTTCAGAGGCAGAGAACCGATCCCTGCCCTCCGAAGGCATGTTTGCCCTGTATATGGTATCTCATCCGAGAGGGGGATTTCAATGGTATCTGCGTGGTTTGTTTGTAAGTGCTTGTTGTGTATAGGCTTACAGCTTCGTATTTGGCTGCCGGCAGCGGAACGTCCGCAAACCGTCCGCTGTCTCCCGTGAACCTGGAGATTGCTGTGCCATGATGCTGCCATGAGGTTTCCGCGAAACGACGCGAGGACCTCCTTGATCGGGGCACGCTTGTCGTATGCTATCTGTCAGAGTGGACTCCGATTCAGGCGGCTGTGGACTGTCACGGATCGGGCCTAAGCCGCCAGGCGGGACCGACGACCGGCTGTCTCCGCTGGCGATTCGACGCGAAGATCGCCATCACCTGTGCGCCTGTTGTCGGCTTGAACGGGCGGATTCACCTGGCCACCTACCCAGGGCAGATTTGCACCCTGGACGCCGACGGAACACTCCTCTGGGCCTGTGATATGTACGATGTGATCAGGGGCAGTCCAACCGTAGCGGAAGATGGGACCCTGTACACCATCCAGGCCGGACCAGGTTGTTCATCGCTTGTTCTCTACCCTCGCGAGGCTCGACCCGTTCGACAATGTTCGCACATGAGGGAATAGAAGCAAATCAACCGACGATAATGCTCATCGTCGGGTCTTGGTGCCTCTGCTGGGACGGTTTGGACGTTTGGTCAGACTCTTCCTTAAGGCAGATAATCCGATCATTCCTTGACGATCCCTCGGTCGTCTAGAAACTCGACAGGTTCCTTGTTCTTCCCGCGTTCCCACATGAGAGAATAGAACCAGATACCACTCTCGCCGATCCAGAAGTCCGCGGGAGTGAACCGCATTCTCGAGCCAGGGGGTTTCTTTCGCCTCTCGGGCGTGTACTCCGCCTGCCAGCCGAAGATCTCACCCTGCCAGTGCCTTCCAGCAGCATGGAGATGGTTGGCAAAGGCTCTCACCTCGCTCAAATCCGGGATGACGACAGGCAGGACCGGTGAGCGATCTGCTGTTTGCGGGATTCTTGCTTTAACCGTGAGCACGTTTGTTCTGCTCCTTTTCCCACGCACGCAACAGGAAATCGAGGTTGTCCTTGATGATATGTTCGATCTCGCGGAGGTCTACAGGCCTGAATCTGCCCGCCTGTGCCACCGTCACAGGGTCGAGCCAGTACTTTGCGTCTTGGTCTTCTTTGCCAACATGCACGTGCGCGGGTTCATCAAGATCGGTTTCATAAAACCAGAACCTGTATCCCTTGACGCGCAAGATGACAGGCATACAACTCCTTCCCAGCAACCGACTCTCAGTCGCCTGCTGAGAAGATGATACCTTGTTTCTCTGGCGGATGCAAAGGAATCGCCGCTAAAACGCCCTCTGCTCGGTGCGGGCGATGATCTCGTTCTGGAGGGCCTCGCCCAGATCGACGAAGTAGTCGCTGTAGCCTGCTACGCGGACGATCAGGTTCTGATACTCCTCCGGCCGGGCCTGGGCCCTGCGAAGCGTCTCGGCGTCCACTACGTTGAACTGGATGTGGTGGCCGTCCAGACGGAAATAGGAGCGGATCAGGTGCGTGAGGTTGTCGAGGCCGTCGTCGCCGTCCAGGAGGGCGGGGGTGAACTTCATGTTCAGCAGGGTGCCTCCGGTCCGGCTGTGGTCCATCTTGGCCGCGGATTTCAGCACCGCGGTGGGACCCTGGCGGTCCGCGCCCTGGACGGGTGAGATGCCCTCGGACAAAGGTAGACCCGCCTTGCGGCCGTCGGGCGTCGCGCCCATGACCGACCCGAAGTAGACGTGGACCGTAGTCGGCAACAGGTTGACGCGGTACTTGCCGCCTTTGGTGTTGGGCCGGCCGTCCACCGCCTGGAAGTACGTCTCGAAAACCGATCGCATGATCTCGTCGGCGTAGTCGTCGTCGTTGCCGTATTTGGGTGTTCGCTGGAGGAGGGTCTGTCGGAGCGTCTCATGGCCGTTGAAATCGGCCTTCAGCGCCGCCAGCAGGTCGTGCATCGAGACGGTCTTGTTGTCGAAGACGTGGAACTTGATCGCGGCCAAGGCGTCCGTGATGGTGCCGACGCCGACGCCCTGGATGTAGTTGGTGTTGTAACGGGGTCCGCCATCGTGGTAGTCCCGGCCCGTCGCGACGCAGTCGTCGATCAGGATCGACAGGAAGGGCGCGGGCATGTAGGTCGCGTAGAGCCGCTCGATGATATTGTTGCCCTTCATCTTGACGTCGATCAGGTGATTCACCTGGCGGCGGAAGGCCTCGAAGAGCTGCTCAAACGAACCCAATTGCTCGGGGTCGCCCGTTTGCAGGCCGATCTGCTTGCCCGTTCTGGGGTCCACGCCGTTGTTCAGCGTCAGCTCCAGGACCTTGGGCAGGTTGAAGTAGCCGGTGAGGATGTAGGCCTCCTTGCCGAAGGCGCCGACCTCGACGCAGCCGCTGGAGCCGCCGTTGCGGGCGTCGGCGACGGACTTGCCCATGCGGATTAGCTCCTGGACGATCAGGTCGCTGTTGAAGACCGAAGGCTGGCCGAAACCCGTGCGGATGATCTTCGCGGCTCGCTTGATGAACCGGTCGGGATTCTTCTTGCTCACCTGGATCGAGGAGCTCGGCTGCACCAACCGCATCTGCTCGATCACGTCGAGCACGAGATAGGTCACGTCGTTGACGCCGTCGGAACCGTCCTCTTTCATGCCGCCGCTGTTGATTTGAGCGAAGTCGGTATATGTGCCGCTCTCGGCAGCGGTGACTCCGACTTTCGGCGGCGCCGGCTGGTTGTTGAACTTGACCCAGAAGCACTGGAGCAGTTCCTCCGCCTGCTCATGAGTCAGTGTCCCCTCTTCCACTCCTTTTCTGTAGAACGGGTACAGGTGCTGGTCGAGCCGGCCTGGGCAGAAGGAGTCCCACGGATTCATCTCGGTCGTGACGCCAAGGTGGACGAACCAGTAGTACTGGAGTGCCTCCCAGAAGTCGCGAGGGGCATGGGCCGGGACGCGCGAACAGACGTCGGCGATCCGCTCCAGCTCGGCCTTACGCTGCGGATTGGATTCCTTCGCCGCCAGGTCGCGAGCCTTCTCTGCGTGGCGCTGGGCGAACCGGATCAGAGCGTCCGCGCAGATGAGCATGGCCTTGAGTTCTTGCTGTTTCGCGTAGAACTGCGGATCGTTCAGGTAGTCCAGGCTGTCCAGGATGCGTTGGATGTCCTGCTTGAAGTCGAGCATGCCCTTGCGGTAGATCTTGTTGTCCAGGACGGTGTGGCCGGGCGACCGCTGCTCCATGAACTCGGTGAACATCCCGGCCTCGTAGGCCGCTAGCCAACTGGCGTCCACGGCCCGGAACATCCGGTCCCGCATGGTTTTGCCCGACCAGAAGGGGATGATCTTTTCGCGGTACACCCGCCGGACTTCCTCCGAGACGGAGAACGCGGTCTTCTCGCGGTCGTTCAGAATCTGCAGGTCCTGCAGGCTGTGACAGCACAGCTCGGGATAGGTGGGCGTCGCCTTCGGGGACGGGCCTTTCTCGCCGACGATCAGCTCCCCCTCGTTGATGCAGATCGTCTTGTTCTCCATGAGGTGCCTGAAGGCCAGTGCCCTGCAGACCGGCACGGACTCCCGCATGGGGATGTCGCTCTGGTAGAACGCAGTGATTAGTTCCGCTCGCTCGGCGGAGATGCTGGGCTTGGTGTCGATACTTTGTTGGCGCAGTCTCGCGACTCGTTCGTTCATCATGCCTTCAACCACCTATCTTGACTTCGAATCCGTACCCTCGAAAGATCCCGGCGATTTCCGTCATTGTACCATCGCCCGGGATCTGGGCCTCCATCAAATCGATCCCGCCGTTGAGGCGCACCGCCTTCTCCATGCCGCCGCGATTGTATGGCAGGACGTCCACCCTGCGGACGGCTTGTAGCGACTGTATGAACTGTGCCGTCTGCTCGATGTTCGTCCGGTCGCTGTTGAAGCCGGGCACGATCGGGACCCGAATGAAGATCCTCTTGCCGGCCTCAGCGAGCATCCGGATGTTCGCCAGGACCTTTTCGTTGCATATACCTGTCTGCTCCCTGTGCAGTTCGCTGTTCATGTGCTTAATGTCGCAAAGGAACAGGTCCGTCAGTTCCGCGACGCGACGCAGCGTCTCAGGCGATGCGTAACACGTCGTATCGACGGCTGTGTGGATCCCTTCCGCCCGACAGGTCGCCAGCAGAGCGACCAGGAAGTCCGCCTGCATGAGCGGCTCGCCTCCCGAGAAGGTCGCGCCGCCTCCCGACTGGTCGTAGAAGACGATGTCCTTTCGGATTTCCGCCATCACCTGTGCGACAGAGGCCTTTCGCCCAATGATTTCCCATGCTCCAGTAGGGCATTCCGCAACGCACCGCCCACACAGGGTACACGTGCTCGGATCGAGGACAGGCCCGGATTCCGTGAACGAAATGGCCTTCGGTTCACATGCCTCCATGCAGTGTCGGCACTTGATGCACCGACTGCGTCGAAATCCCAGTTCCGGACCCGCCTTCCAGCTCTCGGGATTGTGGCACCACCGGCATCGCAGCGGACAGCCCTTGAAGAACACGGTCGTGCGAATCCCCGGCCCGTCGTGGATCGCATACCTTCGGATGTCGAAGACATCGCCGCAGACGCCTGCGTTGCCATCCGGCCCCGAAACGCCCCGACCAGCCGCGGGATTCTGCTTTTTCGTATTCGTCATGGACCCTTGCCTGCAAGAAGCCGCACTCCCTACCCGACAACCAGCATAGCGGAAATCCCGCTCCAATACAAGACGACAAGGTGCAGCAGGGGGCAACGATACGTGAGTGCGACTGAGGGGTGGGAACGTGCAGTTGTCCTGGAGCGTGGGCGAGAAGGTCTTTACGCAGTAAGGTTTCTGGAAGAGAATGCGGGCAGTCGACGGCTTGGTGCCAAGCCAATGGATACTGAAACTTGCTGCGGTCTGGGTGACATGAGGTGCAGGATGAGAGGATGTGGAGTGGTTCTGGGATTGATCGTTGTTCTTGTGGGTGGGTGTCAGGTCATGGGGGCACAGGCAGATCAGGCGTCACAACACGATGCAATCGTCAAGGCCGAGTTGATCTTCCTGCTGGAGAACCCGCCCACGCCGGGCTGTCACGCTTCGACCATCGTGGAAACCAGCGATGGGCAGATTCTGGCTGCGTGGTTCGCTGGGGCCGATGAGGGCGAGGACGACGTCGGGATCTGGGTATCCCGCTTGGAGGGCGGCGCGTGGTCCCGACCCGTCGAGGTTGCCAATGGCGTTATGTCGCCGCAGGTGCGTTTTCCGTGCTGGAACCCTGTGCTGTTTCAGCCTCGCGAGGGGCCGTTGGTGCTCTTCTTCAAAGTCGGCCCGACGCCCAGCAAGTGGTGGGGGGAGATGGTGGTCTCCGAGGACAACGGGCGAACCTGGAAGGACCGCAGGCGGTTGCCGCCGGAGGTGATGGGACCGATCAAGGACAAGGCGATCCAGCTTGCCGACGGCGCCATCCTGTGCCCGTCGAGCAGCGAGGACGCCGGCTGGCGGGTCCACGTCGAGATCACGAAGGACCTCGAGAACTGGCAGGTCGTTGGCCCGCTGAACGACCCGGCGAAGATGGGCGTGATCCAGCCGACGATCCTGACCTATCCAGGCAATCGTCTCCAGATGCTCTGTCGGACCCGGGGCAAGGGCTTCATCGCAGAGAGCTGGTCCCAGGATTCCGGCCGGACTTGGAGCGAGATGACGCTCACATCCGTGCCCAACCCGAACTCGGGGATCGACGCGGTCACTCTGCGCGACGGTCGGCAATTGCTGGTCTTCAACAATACGCCCAAAGGGCGCACTCCCCTGAACGTCGCGGTGTCCAACGATGGCAAGCAGTGGGACGTTGTGCTCGCCCTGGAGACGCAGCCGGGCGAATACTCCTATCCCGCGGTCATTCAGGCGTCGGATGGTCGAGTCCACGTCACCTACACGTACCTCCGCAAGAGCATCAAGCACGTGATCCTGGACCCGACGAAGTTCTGATGCGATGCGGCTTATCTCTTGAGCCGCTGGCGGACTTTGTCGTTGGTCAGTTCCCGCAGGGCGTCGGAGGCGATCCAGCGGGCGGATTTCGAGTCGATCCGGCGGATGCGTTCCGCGGTCTGCACGGCCAGTGAGTTCAATCGCCGACTGCGCTTGCCGATCTGACGGAGGGCCCAGTTGACCGCCTTCTTGACGAAGTTGCGTTCGTCGGTCGCGTGTTGGGCGATCAGAGGCAGGAAGGCCTCGAACCTCTCGTCGGGCGTCTTCTTGTCGTGTACCGCCAGCGTCGCCATGAGCACGAATCCCGCTCGCTTGACGTATTCCTCCTGCCGCTCGGTCCACTCGATGGCCTTGTCCCACGCATGAGGGGTCTTGTCGAAGAGGCACCCGCAGGCACAATCGCAGACTGCCCAGGAGTCGAAGTCCTTCACCCATCGCTCCATCTGCTGCACGGTGACTTGGACGGGGTCGTCGATCAGTGCGGCCAAGCAGCGGGCGTCGTGAATCCCGGTCCGCCAGAGCTCAGCAGCCAAAGCGTGGTCTCGACCGATTTCTTTGGCCAATGCGCGGAGATTCGGAGCGGAAACCCCGAAGGCCTTCGTGACGCGAATTCCATATCGAGCCATGCCCTCGACGTTCCTCGGATCGCCCAGCGATCTGAGCTTCATCAAGACTTGTTTGTACGTACCTTGTGTGCCCATCGTTTGTCACTCGACGTCGGAGCGTGTCTGCCCAGACTCGATTGTACGGCAAAACATGCCGTCCGCCAACCTCGTGCTGAACCTGTCGGAACCGGCATCTTGCGTCGTGCAGAGCGTCCTGCCCGCGGAATTCTCTTGGCACGCCTCCGCCAATGCTGGATAATGAATAGATCGGTGGGCCCAGTCTTGTGCGGCATAGGTGGAAGTGAGGACTTGGGATGGCACAAAACGTCGAGAGGATATCCGATTCCGTCGTCTGTCAGATCGCCGGCGATGGCAATTCCGTCACCATCACGCACAATGCGCGCTCGATTCTGACGCTGGAACTGCCTGCCATGCGAGCGAGGGACGCCAGGAAACTCCCGAGCCCGGTTCTGAGAGTCTTGAACACGTACCTGCGTGCGACCACCTTCGTCGGGCGTCACGCGCTTCGCGACCAGTTCGTGGGCTGGCTGCGGTCGGGTGAGCCGTTTGCCATCCGCGTGCTCACGGGGGCGGGCGGCGCCGGAAAGACCCGCTTTGCTCTGGAGTTGATCGACGCCGTCGGTGCGAATACGGCCAAGGCAGGGACCCGCGTGCCGGCGGGCCAATGGTGCGCCGGGTTCCTGCGCGAGGCGCCCGAACTGGCCCTGCCGAAGGAGACCGCCTTCAGGCTTGCCAATCCCGTCCTGGTCGTCGTGGATTATGCGTCTTCACTGCGTCAGGTCCTTCGAGAGTGGCTTCGGTTTCTGAGCCTGCGGTTCTCGGAGGGATCTTCGCCGATCCGGGTGCTTCTGCTGGATCGGGAAGCCTCGGTCGAGACCGGCTGGCTGCGGGAGTTGCAGGAGTATCGATCGGACAGCGATGTCGGCCTGGCCGGCTACTTCACACCCTCTAATCCCATTCCCCTGGAGCCCCTGGATTCCGTGAGGGACCGTCGGGCGATCTTCGAGCAGATGGGCAAGCAGTTCGCCGAGCTGGAGGGCAAGTCCTTCGTTCTGGCGCAGGACAATCCACAGTTCGACGAGCAACTGGCTCAGGACAGGTGGTCGAACCCGCTGCACGTCATCATGGCCGCTGCGACCGCGGTCGAGGTCGGCCTGCCTTGCGTCTTGGCGATGTCCCGCTCCGATCTGGCTCAGCACCGTGCCGCCAGGGAGATCAGCCGCATGAGAGACGACTCGAACGCCGGACTGGGCAGAAGGTCGGCTTTGCCGGTCTACCTCGCCGCCTGCTCCACGGTGGCCCGAGGACTTGGGCGTGATCATGCGGTGGCCCTTGCACAGAAGGTCCTCGCCCTTGCCGGCAGGGAGTATCCCGACGGCGCGGTGGGTCTGGCCTCCCAGACGGCGGCCTTCCTCCCGGGCGCAGAGGATACGGCTATCGGCCGGCTCGAACCGGACATCATCGGCGAGGCCTTTGTCTACCACGGCCTGACCTGTGACGCGCAATGGCATCTGTCCGATGCCCAGATCGCCGAGCTTCTGTACGAGGTCTGCGTGATCGGCGTTGCAGACCAGAGCAGTGGTGACACGCCGGAGGCCTTTCTCATCCGTCTCTGGCAGGACCATTGCGGAGCCTACGAAGTCATCATGAATCCCGCGACCCAAACGCCAATCCTCCAGTCCCTCGTGTGGTTCGATGGATTGGTTGCTGCCGCTCAGCAGAACGATGATTTCTCATTCCTCCTCCGCCTGGCCAATGCATTGCCGGAACAGTCCATCGCATTGGCGCCCAAGGCGCTCGATTTGTACCAGACGCTTTTGGGGGTCCACAAGAAGCTGGCGGCTGCGCGGCCCGATGCCTTCCTGCCGGATCTGGCGACCTCTCTGAACAATCTGGCGACCCTGCTGAGCGAGTTGGGACGTCGCGAGGAGGCGTTGGCCGCCGGACAACGCGCGGTGGAGATCCGAGAGAAGCTGGCGGCTGCGCGGCCCGATGCCTTCCTGCCGTATCTGGCGATGTCTCTGAACAATCTGGCGACCCTGCTGAGCGAGTTGGGACGTCGCGAGGAGGCGTTGGCCGCCGGACAACGCGCGGTGGAGATCCGAGAGAAGCTGGCGGCTGCGCGGCCCGATGCCTTCCTGCCGT
>Ga0209605_1000937_pt1 | contig 34864 bp, 29 predicted proteins | sample AD_UKC035_MetaG_FD_184408 | JGI IMG/M metagenome (GOLD analysis project Ga0209605, IMG submission 184408) | Active sludge microbial communities of municipal wastewater-treating anaerobic digesters from USA - AD_UKC035_MetaG (SPAdes) (version 2) | ecosystem: Engineered > Bioreactor > Anaerobic >...
ATCGTGCAACACCATGTCCACCGTGCCCGAGGCATCGGCGAAGAGGTATCTTGAGGCGGCGGCGTGACTTTTGCAACAAAATTCACATTCATTAAGGTAGGAGACGTAGGCTGCGATGAGTTCCCTTTCAGCTTCGCTCAGCGGGGATTCATGCCGCAGCAAGATCTGGACCAGCTCATAAAGGTATTTTCCCGATTCAGGATATTGCAGGGCCAGGCTGCGGATGCCGGGGATTCCTTCGGGAAGCGGGATATGAGGCATTATGTTTTTACAATTAAAGAAATTAAAGGAATTAAGATAATTAAATGGAAGCATCAGGGCACGGTTTGGGGAATGGGTAGCTGTCGCTCCGGTTCTGCCCTGGTAAAATAAACGGCGAGGAAGGCGATGACGAAAGTGATCGAGAATACCAGAAGGGCGTTGCCAAATCCTCCGAACAAGGTCACCAATGAACCTACAAAAAACACCGCGGTGGCCGTGAAAAACCGGCCGATATTAAAACACAGTCCGGTGGCCGCCGCGCGTATGGGACTTGGAAACAATTCGGGAATGTAATGGGATAGGGAGCCCTGGCTTATGCCAAAAAACAGGGCCAGCAAAACGGTTTCGGGATAGATGATCTCTGAAAACCGCGGATTGGTAAGAAACAAAATCAAACTTACCGCGGTCAGCCCGGTGAAAGCGAGGCTCAGGGTTTTGCGCGCACCCAGGACCCGTACGAGGAAACCGGAGAACAGGCCTCCGGTAATGCCCCCGATGCCCAACAACATCATGGTGAGCCCTCTTTCCCGGGTCCCCGCATATCCCTCAGGCAAGATGGATTGCACCCAGGTAGGCATCCAGGAAAACAGTCCCCAGAGCCCAATGAGTACCGAACCAAAGATCAATATGCCCGATATCAGGTTATAGCGTACCGGTGGATGGAGCAGCGCTTTGAGTTTTGTACCCTGTGACGCTGACCGGTTCCAGGTAGCCGGTTCCTTAAGGAACAGGATCATCAATGTCGCGACCAGGATCGGGATCAGGCCAAGCCAGAAAGCCCTGCGCCATATTTCAAAAAGAATATTGAGCCCTCCCGTAGCCACAATGCCTACGGGAAAAGAAACGGAAAGAATGCCCTGGATCACCGCCCGGCTTTTTTCCGGCCAGGTTTCCGAGATCATGACCGTGGATAAAACCAGAGTACCCCCAACGCCTAAACCGGCCAGAATTCTGTAAAACATCATCAGTCGCCAATCGTGCACAAAAACGATCAGCAGGGTAGCTGCTCCGTATAAAGCGGTGGAGAGCGCAAGGATCTTTTTTCTTCCAAACCGGTCGCCAAGCAAACCCATCAGAATGCCTCCGGCCATCCAGCCATACAGGAAAAAGGCATTTACAAAGGCGCCCAGGGTTCCCAACTCCTGTTCCGGGACCCGGTAGCCTTTCAGGTCGTTTACGATCACTGGAAGGTAAACGGAAACGAGGGTGGAAACCGTGCCGGCAAAGAGGTATGCGATCAGGCTAAGGCCAAGGGTCCATTGGTGTTGGGCAGAAATTTTTTTCATGGCCGGATCAACGCATCAACTCATCGAAGGTAAGGCTTAAGTAATAGATCCCTCCTACCGCCGGGGACCCGTAAGCCTGTACGATGTATTGATTGGTTATATTGCTGGCACCCAGCTTCACCGTGGTTTTGAGCGATGGCAGTTTGTAACTGACCTGCGCATCCAGCAGGCTGTAGGCATCGACCCTTCCCGGGATCAGGCCGGTGAAGGTACCATACCAGTCGAATGCGTTCTGCCAGTGCCAGGCAACGCTGAAGCCCAATTTACTGGTCAAGGCGGGATTGCTGAACGTCAAATTGGTCTTCCATTCCGGGGTATTGAAGGCCGGGATATTATTCGGGTCCGCATTGAGCAAATTGAAATCCGACCAGGTCACGTTTCCCATCAGGCGGTAATTTTTGGGTAAAAAGTAGGTGAGTCCGGAAGTAAGGCCCTGGACCGTAACCTCATCCGCTGCATTGGTATACAACTGAAAAGCCTGGATTTTACCATTAAGGATATCCGCAGCGGCCGCCGGATTAATTGATCCGTTGGCCAGTACATCATGGTCAGGCCGGATGACGACCGTATTGATCAGGAAGTCCCGGTAACGGCTGTTATAATAACCCAGGTCGATCAGCAGGCGCTGATTCAGCAGAAATTTATAACCCAGGTCAATGCTGCTCACGCGTTCAGGCTGGATATAGGGGACATTGGATTTGACCAATTTGTCTTTGTTGTTTGCGAGCGCCTGGGGGAAGGGGACCCCTTGTGCGATTTGTGCACCGAATCCACTGCCAAAGGCGCCGACCGAGGCGGCAGTAAAAGAGTTTTCGTAAGCATTGAGGCCCGCCGCGTTTACGGGAGCACCGCCCAGGATGATGATGGGCCCTACATTCAGTTTGATATACTGGTCTCCAATGGTAGGATTCCGGAATCCGGTTTGATAGGAGATGCGGAAGTGGTTGTTCCCGTTAAAGGAGTATACCGCCGAGGCCCTGGGCGTCAGTCGGCCATCAAAATTTTCATTTTTGTCGTAACGTCCTGAAACAATCAGCCGGAGCCGGTCTTTCAGCAGGTTTTTGGAAAGCTGGACGAAAGCCCCGATTTCGTCATTGGTCAGGTTTTTATTCTTATCGTCAAAGAGGGTGCCTTCGGTATTCAGGTCATAAATCCTGTAATTGGCGCCAACCTGGAGTTCAAATGCATTGGCCAACAAATGGCTGAAATCATACATGCCCTCAGCATGTTTGATCCCGCATTTGCTGAGGATGCCGGCGCCTTGCAGTCCCTGGGTATTGATCAGCCGGTCCCGGGCACTCTCGAAAGCGGAGGTACCCGGCAAAAAGCGGCCGTTGTCGGCAAAAGCCCGGGCTGCAAGATGGTTGTTGGATTCCGTTCCGTTGACCTGGCCTTTATAGGCCGCCGCATAACGCTGGAACCAGGTGGCATCCGCATTCGCCGGGCTGACGGTGGCTCCCGACAGGTCTTTTACCCAGCTTCGGTTGATGAGCTGTCCCAAAGAACGGGTATTGTATGAATCCTGGGAATTTTCCCGGGTGGAGTACGCTTTGAGATAAAAGTGACTGCCTTTCAACTCCAGGCGGTGCTGGACCAGGTTGAAGCCATTGATCACAAAACGGCTGCTGCCGGTGTATTGGGCTACGCCCCGGTTGAAATTCCCCTGGTAGAGGGCTTCCAGTTGATCAGAAATGCGATAGTGCAGGGCACCGTTGAACTTCAGGCTGGAGACGTCGTAGTTTGCGAGGTCCTTTTCCTCATATCCGGTACGGGATACCCGGCCTATGCCTTCAATGGTTTGGGCTACTTCGTCCCCATAAATATTCAGCGCATTCCTGCCGGGATTATTCGGGCCCCTGCTGCCTTCGGGAGTGTTGGGGTCAATGTCCGTATAGTCGTTTGCATACCAGTCGGTGCCGGCGAGGTAGGAGGCATTCAGTTTGAGGGCGAATTTGTTATTCCAGGCTTTGGCATAGCGGATACCCAGGTCATAAAAGGGTTTCGCCCCTTCACCGGTGCCGTCGCTGATATGGTTTAAGCCCGCTTTGGTTTGGACGCTGAGTCCCTGGAAGTCGAAGGGGCTCTTGGTTTGGATATGCAACATTCCGTTGAAAGCTACCGGACCATAGAGTGCTGAGGCGGCCCCGGGAATCAGTTCCACGCTGGACACATCCAGGTCATGCGGGCCGAAGAGGTTACCCATGGCGAATCCAAGGCCGGCGGACTGATTGTCCATCCCGTCCACCAATTGGAGAAAGCGCCCGTTGCCCGTATGATTAAAGCCCCGGGTATTGATCTGCTTGAATGTCAGGCTTGAGGTCACCAGGTCCAGTGATTTGAGATTGACCAGGGCATCGTAAAAGTTGGCCGATGGGGTTTGTTGAACGGAACGAAGGTCCATTTTTTCAATGGCCACGGGGGACCGGAGCAACCGTTCTTCAATCCTGGATGCAGAGACCACGATCTGGTTGAGTTCTTCAATGGTTGATCTCATGACGATTTCCACGGGTCCAGGCTGGCTCACGTTGATTTCCATGGATTCATAACCAACCAGGGAAGTGACGAGGGTAAGCGGCAAAGACTCCGAAGTACGGATTGAAAACATCCCTTGCGCATCGGTATAAGTACCTTCGGCACTGCCTTTGATGGCAACCGCGACTCCTTCGAGTCCTTTTTTAGTCTGGGCGTCCACGACCTTACCGGTAATATTCTGTCCAATAAGGACATTGGTGATTAAAAGCAGGGTAAAAAGCAACAGGTTTTTCATAAATAGGTTTATCTGAAATTTTTAATTATAAATCTTTGGAGGATTCGGACCCGGATTTTTTCTTCAGATGATCATAACCGCCGGGAAGGCGCACATATCCGATGGTGGTAATGCGTTCTCCCAGTTGTTTAAAATATTCCGGATGGGATGGCAAGCCGGTGGCCAGGCCATCGACATATTTATTGTACAGGCAGAAAAGTCCTGCCAAAAGGACCGTATCGTGGATCTCCTGGTCGCTGGCGCCGGCCTGCCTGGCCTGGGCGATGGCGGCGCTATCCACTTTTTTACCGCTTACCTGAACCAGGGCGGCAATATGCAACAGGGCTTTTAATTTTTCCCTGACCGGAGCTTGCGGGTAGTTTTCAATGACCTGCCTGCAGCTTTCCGCTTCACCGAGCAGGATATCGGCGGCGGTAGTGTGAGCCTGGGTGCAGAAAACACATTGATTGCGCGAGGAGACCAGGGAGGCGATCAGTTCCCGCTCTCCTGCAGACAAGCTGGAACTGCCTCTCAGCAGGAATTGGGTCAATGCACGGATGGGAGCTGCAGTGTCTTTGCGATATTCCAGCAATCCGGTGATGCCGGGCAAATGTTCTTCTACTGGAATATGGGGCACTGGGGCTTGTTTTAAAAAATTAAGAATTAAGAATTAAGAATTAAGAATGACGTGTGCTGGCGGGAGCCGGCGGGAGCCGGTTTCGGCAAAATAATGACCTTTGAATCCTGTGGAAGGAATCCAACACAATCTGAGCAGCAGCTCATTTGAAAATAAACTGCTGCCAGCTGTGGAACATTTGTATGAAAGACTATTGTTTTAAGGTCATTACGGCTTCTCTTTAGAAGCGGTAGGAATAAGTTGCTGAAATAAAATTATCCGCGAAAGCGGCGTCGCCGTGCCTCAGGCCCAGGGGGTCCTGCTGGTCTTGCCAGGATTTGATCCGGTTTCTTTCTACGGCGATAGGCAGGTTGAAGGCAAAGGTATGGCGCCCGGTCATCCAGAAAATTCCGGGTTCTACCGAAATAATATAACCCGGTCTCCGGAATCCTTCGCTATCGCCGATCAGGTCAATCGCAGGCAGTCCTTCGATGCGTCCGCCCAGGCTGACGGCAATACCTTGTTTTGGAAGTATCGAATAATTCAGTCCGAGCCGGGCCGCATATTGGTCGGCCACGGAGAAACCGGTGAGCGGGTTAATATTCCTGGGACTGAATAAATAAAAACCATTGTAATACAGGGAAGTATTGTTAAACAAAGCCTGGTAACCCTGCATTTCCACATTAAATCCCCAGCTTCCGTCACCAACCTGCATGGACTGATCCACCGTTTTATACTGCAGGTATTCTTTTCCGTTTTTATCCAGTTTATGAAAATTATCTTTTGCATTCGGGTTCCCGGTCGGCGCTTTGACGCCCAGTCCAACCGCGACATTACCATTCATGCTTTTTTGGGGATGAAATATCCAATAGGTAGCGGTCAGCCGGATATCCCCGATGCCTGAAGAATAGGTTGAAAACCGGCTGCGGTTCGGGTTGGCCGATTCTGCATTTCCATAGTGCTCATACAGTGAGGACCTGGCGTTGTCGTTATAAGGGACATTGAGTGCAAAACTGAAGCGGTCATTCAAGGCAAAGGTCAGGCCGAAATCAAAGGAATGCGCATTATTGATGACCTGGGTATTTTGTTCGACCCGGTGGGTTTGCTCCACCGTACCCACAAAATGTTTATACGAATGCAGGTACCGGTAACCGGCAACAAACTGGAACTGCCCCTTATTCATTGCGGTATTGGTATTGTTGATCCCGCCCGTGGCGCAAGACATATGCCGCACCGCGATGCATCCCTGGGCCTGAAGAGCATCATGCCCAACGAGGACGGACAGGAGAGATAAGGTAAGGATGGTTGAATATTTTTTCATTTCCTGTTGGTTTAATGGAAAAATAAATTAAAGTCCTGAACCGTCGGTCTGACCGCGTTGGACCGCGTATCCACCGATGGTTTTGCCATGGGCTACACCCATTTCGCAATCCACGCGGTAGTGGATCAGCCCATAGATCCTCGAATTCGAGGCTTCCAGGGCCATGGCTTCAAACTCATTTTTTCTTTCCGGAAAAATATAGGACAACACGGTCGCACCGGCGGAAGAAAAAGTGGAATGGCCCGAGGTATAGGATGGGAAATTGGGCAGACCTACTGATGTTTTAACACCAAACTGCTGAGGCCTGGGAGTAAAATAATAGTGTTTCGCATCCCAGCAGGCAATGCCTGCGTCCATTTCTGCAGTACCCAGCAATGCCAGGGTCCGGGCCATGCGTACTTCACTGTATTTGGCATCTTTACCGGCCTCCGCCCCAATCCGGTGCCAATGGGCAGGGGGGGTGTAGGAGCCGGCTCCATCTGCCCAGAAATTGGCGATCCGGGCTTGTTCACGGGTTTGATTTTTTTGAATACCCTGAAGTTCTTTCAGGTCTTTTTCAAATTCAGGCGTGCCCACGATCCAGGGTTTGGGTGGTCTCATAGCAATCATGGTCTCCTTGCTGAAATTCCAGGTTGCCACCTCCCCATAGGTAGGCAGCATCGTCGGCCGAAGAGGGCTCTCCTGGCTTTTCCAGGGTTCAATAATCCCGATTGACTTGGCGGTCTCAATCATTGCGGGAGTCCTGGACTGGTTGTTTGCCGCGGACATACCATCGGTTTTGGCTTTCGCCATGACCCTGGCTGCAACAGCTTTGCCTAAGGCATCGCCTGCTGTAATATCACTGGGTGTACTCATAGCAGCCCATATCATTGCATTTTTATTTTCTGCCAGTTTGCCGTCCAGATAGGGAACTTCGCCGGGGAACATAGCGATCAGTACGGTATAGGAAGCGGCTGCCACCACAGCTGCTTCAGATGGATAAGAAGGAAGGTCTGAGGCCGGAAGAAGGGGTTTGATGCCTGAATCGATTTTGTAGGGAGCCTTGCGGTTGAACTTGTATTTATAATTCCAGGCCGTGACCAGGGCATCGAACTGGGCTACGGACAGATAGGCCAGGGCGCGGGCGGCATAAGGGGGATTTGCAAATGGGAATTTTGGATCTTTGAGCGGATTCGCTGCATCCGGAACGGGGTATTTCCCTTCGGCGTTGGAGGCGGGCGGAAGATTGTACCTGGCGCTGAGTTCCCGGGCTATTTCATTCCACCGGTAAACGGCCCCGGCTCCCCAGTGTTCGACAGCAGCCCTGTTTTCTGGAGTCACTCTTGGGGCAATATAATTTTTCAGTGAATCCAATTCCTTGAGATATGCCGGATCGGTCACCGGTTTGGGTTCGGGTACCACGATATCGCTGACGCTGGATAAAATATAAGGCTTCCATTGGCCTGCGTTTTCGTCGAGGCTGGAGACCGCATAAGGTTCCAGAAGCGGATTTTGGATATCCTTGTCACAGGCGACTATGAATGCTCCCACCAAGGCGATCACTGGAAAAAGTTTCATTTTCATATCCCCGGATTTGAAATGGATTTATTGGATAAGTTAATTAGAGGATTTTTTAATGGAGAACTGGTAAAGGATACCCGCCATCAGGCTGGTCGTTTGTCCAACATTTCTACCGCTGGTAGTATAAGCATATCGGGCATTGACGCCGAAATGGCCTGGCTGGAATTTGACATATGCGCCGATGTTGGTGGCTTCCATATCATTCGTCGGATAAGGGGCGTCGTTCCTTCGGATATGATCCCCCCCAACGCAATCAAATCTTTCCAGGAACAAAGTGGCCTGAAGGGAGTTTTTCAGGTATCCGATATTGATGCCTCCATCCGTGGCATTGGGTATGGCCAGCTCATCGCTATTATATATTTTGTCGTTGGCCTGGTAAGAATCCCGGTCCGTCCTGACGTTGGACCTTGCGGTGTAAGCTCCATGAGCCGTAAAATAAATTCCCGATTTATGCAGGTAATTGAAGACCAATCGGGCCGAGGCCGTGGCGGAATGCAAGCCAATGGACATGGGAAGGAAGTCAGGAACATAGTTGCTCACCGGTATGGATCCTCCCAAAGTGCCATGGAGGGACAGGCCCTCGTTATTGAATAATTTGTATTTCAAAGCCGCAGAAAAATCCTGGAGGCCTTTTTGTCCAAGGAGGTTGCCGGCGCTGTTGCGGGTACTCACATAGGGGAGGCCTACCAGGAGATTGAGTTTGTCCGTGATGCCGGCAGCGGCCATCAACGCAAAGCTTTGGGTGGTATTGGTGCCGATATTCAGATTCTGCCTTTTCAGAGTATTTTCCCAATAGGTATCCCAACTGTTGTGGCCGTAAGCGGCCACTATGCAGATCGCATTTTTATCCATATAGATGGCATCGTTCGGCTGCTGGGCCGAAAGGAAAGCAGGGAATAGAAGTACCCGGAATAAAAGAACTGCAGCAAATATCCTGGTCATAAAATATTTTAGATTCATTGAAAACATACAGCAAGCGGGAGTCCGGAAAGGGAAAAAGGGGAAAAACAGGAGTGGTGGGCTCGCCGTTTTTTCCCCTTTAAAAGACTCTTAAAAAACTTATTGTATTGAAAATATAAAGGAAGATCAAAGGTGCTTATGGATCCGCCGGCTTCACTTTTAAGGGAAATGCCCCATCTTTGTGAAGGCATTAACGAAACCGGTGAGAGAGCGGCCAATATCATTTCAGCTGTCGTTGGAGCCTCAAAGCTATCCAGGGATGTCTTTCGATCAGGCCCGATTGGACGAACTCCCCTCCGGAAAGGGTAAAACCGGCAAAAAAAAGGGTAAAAGGGCCATGTCCCGGTTGAATCCGGCCGTTATCATTGATATTAAACCATATAAGGATGGGTCTTAAATGTCTGATCATCGACGATGACCCCCTGATCGGGGACCTCCTGAAACATTTTTGCACCAAATCCGGTCTGGTGGATTATTGTATTCTTTCCGCGACCGCGACGGATGGTTTGCGCCTGATGGCCGGGGGGGAGATCGACCTGGTCTTCCTGGATTACAACCTGCCGGATATGAATGGCCAGAATTTCCTGGAGCTGAAAAAAAGTCGTTTGCCGGTCATCATGGTGACCTCTGATGAAGCCTTTGCTGCCCGTAGTTATAATTATGAGGATGTGGTGGATTACCTGGTGAAACCCCTTTCCTACGACCGTTTCCTAAAGGCGATGCAGCGGGTCACCGGGCGTCAGTCAGCCATTCCGGAAAGTCCTGGCCCCGTCACCGATGTTTTTTTTGCCAAAGACGGCAATAAAAATGTCCGCATCAAACTGAGTGAAGTGCTTTTTATCAAATCGGAGGATAATTATGTCGCTTTTGTTTTCCCGGAATCCCAGACCCTTTCCCTTTTTACTTTGAAAGACCTCGAAGCCAAACTGCCCCGCAATTTTAAAAGGGTACACCGCTCCTATATCGTCAATATGGACCGGATCGATTACCTCACCCCTGAAGAGATCGTGCTGGGGGATAAAAAAGTGCCCATTGGGGAAAAATACCGGAGTGACCTGGAGGCCAGCCTCAATGCGTTGTGAGGATGGAAGGCAGGTGATGCAGCTGGTATTCAAACTCTTGCCGTGTCTTGTCCATTAGGGATGATAAAATGATCGTGTTTTCCCTGGCCTCCGCCGGCGAAACTGAAAACTGTTCCTGGATCTGTTCCAGGACTTTGAGCAAATGGTGCAGTCGAAATCTCCGCAAGGTGGTGATGATTTTATGGAAAACCTGGTCAAAGGCCTCCTTGTCCCGGGCGTTCAGGCACTGGATCAATTGGCCCTGCATGGTCTTCCATTCCTCAATGAGGATTTTCAGGGCATGGGAGATCAGGGCTTCCTCGTGATCATAGTCGTTAAAAAAATCTTCCATCCAGGGCGGGGGACTGTGCGCATTATCCCAGGCTTTTTGGATTTGGGCCAGCAAGGCTGATGAAGAGATGGGTTTTTGAAGAACCAGGTCCACTCCCTGCATGCCGGATTCCCCAAGCCGGCTTTGAACATCGATCCCGCTGAGTATGATCAGCACGCCGTGTTCCGATTTAAGGCGGGCCAGGCGGGGCAGGGACCGGATCATATTGCCGGAGGACATCATAAAATCGGCAATGATCAGGTCAAACCTCCGGCCCGTGGGCAAGGTATCCAGTTCCCCCGGCTCTCCAATGCAAACCAGGTCCTTCTCCAAAGTCCTGAAGACCTGACGGAAAAAATAAATAATCTGTGGGTCATCGTCCATGCACAATACCTGGGTGATCCCGGGGGGCAATCCCCTGTTAGAGGAATGGCCTGCAAGCGATGTGGCTGCCGGAGGGGTCACCGGAAGTTCAAGGCTGAATGAAAACCTGGAGCCTTTTTGGATCTCCGATTCCACTTCGAGTTCAGAATGAAACAATTCCAGCAACTGAATCACGATGGGCAGACCCAATCCCGCACCGGAAAGGTGAGTATTCAGTTCGGTGGCATCCCTTGAATAAAAGCGTTTTTTAATCTTGTCCAGTTCATCCGGAGGAATGCCGGTGCCATTATCGGTAACGGTAAACCGCAGGGACATGGCCTGGTCCCCGGCATTAGCCTCTACATCCAGCACGACCTTTCCGCCGGGATTGGTAAATTTTATTGCATTGACCAAAAGGTTGTTCAGGATCTGGCTGAGCCGCAGGGGGTCCACCCGGAACAAGGTCCCTTTGAGGCCGGGAGGAACATGGGACTCAAGGGAAATATTCCTGGACTGGGCCAGGAATAAATGGCTTCGCGTGATCTCCGACAACAGGTCAGCCAGGTCTGTATCCTGGGCCTGGAGCCGTATTTGGCCGATTCTCAGCTTGGAAAAATCAAGGATATCGTTGACCAGCGACAAGAGCTGCCGGGAGCTGAAGCGGATGGTTTTGATCACGGTCTCCTGGTCGGGCCTGGGGTGGTTGGTTTCGAGGATATTGGTCATACCCAGGATACTCTGGAGGGGATTCCGGATTTCATGGCTCATGTTTTCCAGGAATTCTTCCTTTGATTTATTGGCTTTCACCGCAGCTTCCCGCGACATCTCCAGTTCCTTCACGTTGTTGCGTATGGTTCCGGCCATGTTCGAAAAGGCCTTGGCCAGTTCCCCGATCTCATCGGTCTGCCGGATGAGCAGTTTGCTTTCTGAATAATCTTCTGAAAACTTCACCATGGACCGGGTGATTTTTTTTAATTCGCGGGACTGCCTCCTCATCCAGAGAAAGGCGATCACCAGGAATAAAAAAGTGATGGCAAAGGTGAGCGCCATCATGTTTTTTTTCCAGGATTTGAAGGGGTAAAGGATGGCGCTTTCCGGCGCGCTGAGGGCAATAAACAATTTATAGTCCGTCTTGGGGTGGAGCAGGGTGTAAAACTCGGTGACTTCTTTTTCCCGGGACACCATACTATCCGTCTCAGGCAGCCTGGTAAATACCGGATCCAACGCGTTGAGGTCAGCAAACCAATGTTTTAAGTTGGGCGGCTTGCCGAATTCAAATCCGAAACATTCCGCTTCATCCGGATGGACCAGGAAATAACCCGAATTGTTGAAAATATAGAGGTCTTCGTAGAGTCCGGTCGCTTTTTTGAGGTCTCCGAACAGGGCGTCGAGATCGGTATTGATGATGACGATGCCAAAGGCACGGCCCTCCTTATACACCGGCCCGGCTATCCTGAGGGTGGGGATGTAGGGGAAATCGATTTTACCGTGCTCCCGGTTGAGGTCGATTTCGGAAAAATAAATGCTGTTTTCCGCCTGTCGGATGGTTTCCGTAAAATAGCTACGGTCCCCCTTTTCCTGTAGCTCTGCTTCGGCAAGGATTTTTCCTTGGCGCCCGTCCCGGTCCACCCGTACCAGTTCTTTCCCATTGTTGGCCACTCCGATAAACCGGACCTGGAAATAGGCAGGCCTGGATTCCAGGAGGGCTTTGAATTCATCTCCCAGTTTATCCGCCAGATTTTTCCTTTGACTTTCCGGAGCCTTCAGGTATTCCTGGATAAGTGGATTATTTTGCAGAAACCGCACATCCCTCCCGATGTAGTCAAAGTGCCCCGTCATTCTTGCAGCCATGTCCCGCACTTCATTGCGGATCTGGGTCTTGGAGGAAGACAGGATCAGCGCCGCGCTCAAGCGGTAAATCGAATATCCAATGAGCGAAGAAGAAAATATCAGGAGGATGAGGTAAATGAACGCATTCTTGACCGCCAGGGAGGGATGCCGGTTTAAGAATGAAGGGAACATCGGGCAAAGGTATGGGTGGATGGTGGTTGGTGGATGGTGGATGGCAATCAGTCCCACCATTCATTGCCCACCAAACCCCCTTATTGATTCTTGTAAAACTTATCCAACAACAGATACCGGCCATCATCCTTGGCGGGAACGGACCTGGATTCGGTGTCGAGGATCATGACCGGCGGCATGGGATCATTGGGAGAAGCGGCGGGCCATTCGGGCAGCTTTGCACCATTGGGATTGCCGGTGAGGATAAAGTTGGCAAAGTAATTCTGCATGGTTTCCGAAACTTTATAATCATCGCTGGTCCAGGCGTATTCTTTGACCAGGTGGAGGTTGCCCATACAGTACTCGATTTCACAGGCATGAGGGGCGCCAATGGCCGGAGGCGGGGGAGGGGCAGGCTGGTCGCTGCGGGTAGTCCCTCCGGCAAGGCCCGGGCTAAGGGATTTGTCAACGAGGGGTGGGCGCAGTTTGCTGTAGAGATAGCGGTAAACCGGCTGGCTGCTGTGTTTCCGGTGGAGGTCAAACCATTTCCAGGTGCTGTAGGCAATAAAGCGGTCCGAGGCCAGGGCGGTGGCGGAGTATTCCACCTCTTTCGCAGTGCTGTGCGGGTAAAGTTTCAAAATTTCATCCGCATCATCGGGAAAGGCCGCTTTGACCTTGGTGATAAAATTTTCGCTGGTGTAGGGAGAACCCTGCATAAAAGCCCCGCCCGGGATCTCGGCGGAGTTCCAGCCCAGCAGGAGTGGTATCTTGGCCTGTTCGCCGGCCCTGAATATTTCGGGGATGGTCTTGGGATAAAAATAACCGTCGATTACGGTGGGGAAACCGAAACGCCGGGCTTCCTGGTAAATCTCGTAAACCTCGCGCGTACTCAGTGCGCGGAGGGAGGCCAGGCTTGGATAACCCGCATTCTTGGCAAAGTCAGCTCCTTCTTTCTCAGCCTGGGCGAGTGGGACCGGGGCGAGGGTTGGGAAAATACCGGCGCCGCTCTCGCCGATCGCGCCGGCTATCAGGTTTCGGGACAGGGGCGAAACCATCTGGGCGCTGACCGAGATCGATCCGGCGGATTCCCCTGCAATGGTTACTTTTTTGGGATCTCCCCCGAAGGCGGCTATGTTTTTTTGGACCCAGGCCAGGGCGGCGTGCTGGTCCAGCAGGCCGTAATTGCCGGAAGCCTTATAGGGTGATTCGGCGCTCAGTTCGGGGTGGGCCAGGAAACCGAAGATATTGAGCCGGTAATTGGTGGTCACGACCACCATGCCTTTCTGGGCCATGCTGGCTCCATCGTACCGCGGTTCCGAAGCGTCACCGGCCACAAAACCCCCTCCATAGAAATAGACCAGTACGGGGAGGCCTTTGGTGTTCCGTTTGGCCGGGGTCCACACATTCAGGTAGAGGCAGTCTTCGCTCAGGCCGTCAGAGCGGGACATCATATCCCCGAAGACAATGCCCTGTACCGGCCTGGGTCCGAATTTTTTGGTTTGTTTTACCCCGGTCCAGTTGACCAGGGGCTGCGGGGCTTTCCACCGGAGGGTGCCCACCGGAGGTTTGGCAAAAGGGATCCCGAAATATTGCTGGAGGCCGGTTTTGGTGTCGTAATTCCCTTCGATGATCCCGTTGGCGATTTTTGTACGCACGGGGAAACTGTTGTTGTCCTGGGCGTGCAGGGAGATCATTAAAAGGCAAGAAAAGGTTAAGAAAAAATGCTTCATGTTAAGGCGGTATTAAATGGATTTGGATGTAAAAATAGGGATCTCATCCCGGATCTGTATTTTAATGCATTTCGTCGATTAATCCATCCATTTCATGCTTTTGAGCCAACCTTTCCACAAAGCCCCCTGTCTTTAAGGGCATACTATAACATATTGGAGAAAATGATAAAGTACGTAGTGATTTTGATTGGCCTGATGTTTCCGGTGGCTTGTTCGCAATCGGTGGTGGAGTCGGCGGAAAACGATTTGATTACCAAGAAAGGGTTGCTCCTCAACCAGCTTGCTGTAGACGGCTGCAGCTGGCATTTTGCGGTGGCCATGGGGGACGAATGGGGCCAGTATCTGGCCAGCGACCAGAGCAATGACCTGGTCTATCCCTTGATCGAAAAAGCCATGACCCTTACGGGGACCTATAGCATAGGGGTGGAGATCACTTTCCGCCTGACCGGACGGAAAAAGGAGGTCGAATGCGGCTGGGGCAAGCATTTGAGCATGGATGAGATCGAGGTGGTGCAGATCCGGGAAGTTTGAGCACGCGGAGTACTGAGGGCGCACGGAGTACGGAGGTCGCACGGAGTACACGGGGTGCACGGAGGATTTAATAAATAGGCATCCAAAAGTTGAGACCCCGTTTTTGTCGGCATTTTTGGCAATGTATGACATATTCATTGGCGATCCATGCCTTGTGGTCGCCTGTATCCGTTCAGGGGCATATTTAAGTGAATGGCCTATCGCTTCAGTTTTCAGTACGGATATTGAATCCTGAGCCCATACTCCGTCAAAATTCAATAAACGAAATATAAATGGGCTTGTCCCCCAGGCTCATTCAGGTAATCCCCGATGCTTTAAAGTCCCGGATTGGAAGACGGTCAGTTTATGCTTTTTATTCAGAGCTTACCTGTACCTCTTTAAACATGAAGGGATGGTCACTAAGCCTCAGGGTCTTTCCGCTGGCGGTGGTCACCTTCCTTAGTATGACTTCCCTGGTTTTGACATAGGGAAAGGACTCCCGATAGGAATCATCGGTCATTTGCGGATTAAAATTTGCGAAAAGGGCAGGTCCCCGGTAATCCTCCGGATGACTGGAGTCGTCGATATGGAGATTTTCAATGGTGATTCGCTCCGGCATATAACAAGTGTAGCCGAAATCATGCTGACCGGAATAGGACCCGCTGATCAGGACGGCCCGGCTTGGCCTGCCTCCTTCAGGTACAAAAAGGCAGTTTCGGATGAAGATTTCTCCCTGCCAGGTACTGCCGTAGTCGGAGCGGAGGTTCACGATACTCCTTCCCCGGATGGTGCAGTTCTCCACAGTTAGGATCCCGCTGCCAATGGCATTGATTCCCATGTGTCCCAGGGTGGAGTTGCGGATGGTGGCATTGGCAACCCCCTTGTGGGCATCGAAGCGGGATAAGGTGCAGCGGTCATACAGGAGATTCTTGCAGTAGTTGGAACCCATTATTCCCCAATAGGTTCGGTCGTCGATGTCATTGGTCTGGCTGCAGTTTTTGAAGGAGACATGAAGGGCGCGGTTGACCAAAATATCGTAACTGCCCATGGAAACCGGCTCCCCTGCGGCGCCGATGGTACGGTAGGTTTTATGCCCGGTCAAAATGGTATTCTGCACCGTAACGTAGGCGCAGTCGGAGATGTGTATGAAACCCCCATAAGGCGCTCCCTGGTCGCCTTCGCCTGTGATGCGGTGTTCCAGTCCATCGACCACTACATTGGATCGCCTGATTGCAAGGTTCCGGCTGTAATAGGTGTATTTCGATTCGGCTTGATTGGCTATAGTGGTAAACCGTCCTCCGTGGATGGTCAGCGTTTTCTCGTCCATGGGCAGGGCGGTGATGTCCGTGATCTGGTCAAAGTCCCAGATGACCGGCCCATCCATATCCACCTTGCCGTTTTTGTCCACGACGAAGATATCGGTCTGCGGAGATCCATTGTCCTGGTTCAGACCAAACCGGATATAGTGTTTCACGTGGGCATTGGTGACCGAGATGAGGCAGGACCCGGGCAGGGCGGCGTCGATATTATTTTGGTTCCTTTTCAGTGAGGATATCCCTTCAAGTTTAAAAGATTGTTGGCTGGAGCTGACCATAAAGACAGGAGCGTTGCGATTTTGCACTTCGGTGTCGTCAATGATGAAAGAGGCAGTTCCCCAATCGGTATCGGTCCGGATGATTGCCGTGCGTTCCTTGCCGCCAATGTAATAGGTAGCTCCCTCGTCGGCTTTCACCATCAGGCCTTGCTGATTGGCAAAGGCATGGGTCGCGGCGATGGCGTCCATATCATCGGCTTTGCCGTCCCCCCTGGCCCCGAAGTCGCTGTAGCGGACCCATCCGGTGGTTTTAAATTTCAGGATATTCCGCGGGGATACGTTGACCTCCAATGCCCCCTTTGCATTTATCGCTACCCGGGTTTTCTGCTTTTTGGAGGTGATCACCACCTTTTCCCGGGGCGCTTCATTCTGAGCCCAAGACCCGACTAAACAGGTGGACAAAAAAAACAAGATGGGTATAAATTTCATCGGCATGTTTATGCTTCAGCCCGATTCGGAAAAACTCAAAGTCTGATTTTCAGCAGGGAATTATCAAGGCATCCTTGCCTTTTCCCAACCGAAGGTAAGCCCCTGTCTGGTATAAAATTAATGAATCCGCGGCACTCCCTCATACTGCAGCAAACGAAGCACGGATGCCTCTCTCAAGTGCCAGCTTCCCCAGGACATGGGCGTATCCCCGTTTGCATCCTTCACGGAGGGATCTGCGCCAGCGTCCAGCAGCATTTTTATAATGGCGGCATCGGCATAGGCCGCTGCACGGTGCAGTGGGGTTTCCCCTTTGAGCCAGGCGTCCCGCATGAAACAGAGGGTCGGCTGTCCCGCCATGGTTTTTTTATTCACCTGGGTCCCGGCCTCGATCAGGATCTTTACGATCTCCGTCCTTTCATCCATCTCAGACGTTTTACTGAGGGTATAATGCAGGGCGTTTTCCCCCGTATCCCTGAAACTGAAATCGGCGTTTTCTCCTTTGGTCAACAGCCAGTTTACGGAATCCGTTTTGCCGTTGTAGGCGGCATTACAAAGCAGGTTGGCGTCTTCAAAGGATATTTGCGCTCCTAAACCGTAACACAAATCCATGGCTGGCAGATGACCTTCCCAGGCAGCCGTAAATAAAGCAAAATTTCCATGAGGGTCCCGGTAGTTTATATCCGCTCCCCGTGAAACCCATTTTTCCACCTCCTCCCATTCGCTTTTAAAGGCTGCCTTCAGCATGAGTTCGTTTAAATTTTCCATGATCTGTGACTTTCATTGATTTCTGGGATTGAAACACCCGGATAATAGTCCTTTATATTATTTGAGTTGGTCCAGGGAACCTAATTTTATTCAAAGGGAATTTTAACCTTGGAATTAAACAACAGGGCGGGATGAAGTTATAAAAATACGAAATGAATCTATGATTAAGTTCCTTGGCTGAACGGTATTCCGGGAAGGTCAGAGGTGTTTTGAATCCCTGGACCCCCGTGGACATATGATTTTAAAAAGTCACTTTGTGGGCGGCAGGTCTGAACTGAACATGTCGTGTGACAGCAGCCAGGTTTTTTCGGGTGTTTTTTCCCAAATGCTCAGAAATTTCCCCTTGTCAAAAAGGGAGTCCTGTGGAGTCTTAAGCAGATATCCGCCCCGCACATAGGCAAATTCCGAAGATCCCTCTATTTCTCCAATGGTGAACTCCAATTTTAACTCAGGGAAGGAAGCGGCAAAGCTCTTTATCGCATCCTTTCCAACCAAGCTTTCCATATTGGGGGCCATGTAAAAGGCATCGGAGGTAAAGCGATTGACATAAGGCTCCCGGTTTCCCTTATTCCAATTCTCCTCAACCGTTTGGGTCAGACTTTGGATATATTCTTTGTCTGTCGCGCTCAGACCGGAAGAACCAGCTGGGGCGGTACAGGATATAAGCAGCAGGGCATGGCAAATGCCAACCATACAAGCAAGATTTTTTGGCTTTTTCATATAAAGGAAGGCTTAAGTAACAAGAGTATATTCTTCTGACATTTATAAACCGGCAGGACAGCGGTCGCCAACCTATGCAATTAACCGATTATGATCAGGATCACTCAGATCATCGAGTCCTTCCGACTTTCGGTTGTCGATTCGTCTTTCCCGCTTTCAAACCAATAATAAAAAACTCCTCCACTTACCCGATAGCGGATAATCTAAATATATGAATTTGGCCGGTTATTTTCAAGGGATGGGCCGGATATTTCACAGGGACCCAAAATAATTCAGCTAGTACGAATCAAATCAATTATAGAGCCTTAGCGATCACCTGCCTCACCATTTCTGCCTGGTATAAAAGCCTCCTGGTTTCGATAGATCTGTCACTCTTGAATCCGCAGCGGAACTCAAAATAAGGGGAGGGGGGATTAAATGGAGTTTTAATTTCCGCTTTTCGACCTATTAGCCCTGCCTGCCAGGAAAAAGCCAACGGCTATCAAAGCTTGTAAGCTGGCCATGACCCAATGCATAGTGGTAGAAGGGTCGGTAAACTGACCATACCAGCTTGCCAGGGAATGAAGGCCAAAATAAATGGTGAAACCGAGCGCCACCCCGTCGCGGGTCTTTGAGGCTTCGGCGTTGCGTACAAGCCAGGCAATGGTGCCCAGCCCCAATTCAGCAACGCCTAAAAAACGGAGACTCATCGACATTCCGTCTGGAATTTGGATACCGCCCATCGAAGCCGTTGCTTCCGGTGCAAAGATTACAGGAAGCCCGACAACGAATCCGTAGACCGCCGCGATCATGAACATTACGTTGATTTTCATTTTATATATGGTTTAGTTTTTTGGCGTCAAATTCTTCTATTCCGACCGGATGAAAAGGATTTTACCTGGTTTCCAGCCGGTTTTTTCGGTAGGAATTCTTGATGGCTATCTTGCCGTCCCTGAAAGTAAACAGGTCGCATCCGGTGACCTCGACCCTGGTGCCGTCTTTCTTGGTCCCGGTAAAAGTCCATTCCGAAAAGCCCCGGTCTCCGGAGATAAAATGCCGGGGATGGTTCCACTGAGCATCGGGAAAGTTGTCAAAAACATCCCCGAAGGCTTTTTTTACCTGCTTCTGGCCCACATATTTCTGCCCGTCGGCATCGGGTCCCGCCGAAGCTTCAAACACACAATCCGCGGTCATATGGGACAGGATGGCTTCCAGGTCATGCGCATTGAAAGCATCCGCGAAAGACTGGAGAAAATCCTCCGTCATTTTTTATCCGATTGGGCCATAAGTACAAAAGGGACTGCCAGGAGAAAGGTCAGCGTTGCGAATTTCATGATCGGTCATTGGGCTGGAAGATTTGGAATAGCTGTAAGGGGTTATCGAAAATACTGCTTTTCTTTGATATGGAATCTGGTGTGAGAGCCTCCCCCTGTCAGCGATAGCAGGAAGTGCAGGGCTATTCGATTATGGCCAGTTAATTCTATTTTAAATATTCCAAAAATCCATTTACACTTTCCTGCATTTCCTTTCTCACATCGTCATCTTCAATCTCAGGACATTTCTCAGGATGTAATTTGCAATCCTCCCACATATTAGCAATTTCAATTAAATCCTGACTTGTGAATTCAAAAATCTGCGTGTCAAGAATCGCCATTGCACTCATTTTGGATTCATAAGCCTCGAAAAATAGAATTTTAAATATGTCTTTAAGATGTTTGCTGCAATCCAACGACTCCAAGGCAAAAACCATAGTCCCATTGTAATTGTGATTTTTGAAAATTGATTTAAATAATGGCTCCACAGCTTTATTATCACCAATCTGTTCAAGCGCTAATGCTGCTCTATCTCTAATACCTGAATCGTCTAAAAATAATAGAGAAATCAAAAAGTCTGTAATCTCGTTTCCGCCAATCTCTCCAAGTTTATCTGCGGAGGACTTTACGAGCTCCCAATCCTCCGAAAACATATTCTTTTTCAATTGTTCAATCTCATCAACCATTTGTTTATCCATTAAGGAAGTCAATTTAATAGAATTGCTCATTTCCTTTCTGGCTTTTTTTATTGTTTTTTTCAAGGCTCTTTTCTTCGACCATTCAGTCAAAAGAGAATTAGGGTCAGATGCCATCTCATCTAATTCTTTCTTGGTGTATCCTTTAAAATCTCTATTCGTTACGTGGTAACTATCTGACATGCTCGTATTTTTATTAATTGGCCATAACATTGTGTTTCTGCTGTGGTGCCTTTCCGAAACTGCATCCAGTCCCATGAAAAAGAAAACGTTGAACGAAGATAAAACTTAAAACCAACTCGTTACGGCACCATGGCAGAAACATTTTGTTGGTAGCTGTAGGGCCCTTCTCCGAACTTCATTCTCGTAGCCCTCACTTTTGTTATCCATTTATCCTACACCAATCTTGGTTGTCTGTCGTGTGGAGGGGCATTTTTCATTAATCGCTTTGTCCACTTACACTAAACTGAGCACACTCATTGACTGGCTTTGGTTGTGGGCTCCATGTGCGGCTAGGCAATGTGTGTGCGATTTATGTGGGTCTCATCTGTCCGATGATTTCGGAAGGTTCATTAAAACAACTTCATTTGAGATTCTTTCTTGGGATAGAATACACCAATAATCACAAACGGATTTTTTGACCTGCGCAGGTGCCATTCTTTGGTTGTACCTAGGAAAAGGTAAATATCTTTTTCTGCAAGAAACTCACCTTCGTATTTTTCTCTTACTTTTTCCAGCGCTACGGCTTCATTTCCTTCGGTTGCTTTTAAACAATTCCAGTATAATGCACCTATCTCCCAATCTTCAATCATCAAGCGGCTCTCTTTTCCGGCAACATCTTTAAATCTGTAAAAGAATTTGTATGGCAACTTAGGAATAAGAGTCTCCGGTGGTTTTTCTGGAGCAAAAAGGTCACCTTGTTTTCTTATTTCAACCCATTCGTCCTTCCATTCCCTTGTATCATTTTCAATTTCAAATCCTACTATTTCAGTTGGTTTGAAAGTGGCAAGCGACATATTTGTTGGTGCCTCTGAGTCTTTAATTAACTGGCTAAGATTCGTGTAAACATTTTGAAGGCAAAATTTTTTCCTCTTCAACCAATTGCTTTCTGTTCCTACACGGTCATAGATAACGATATCGCGAAAATCATAATTCTGTGGCGAGTGGCTTTCAGGTCTAAAGTCATCTGTCCTTTTGTTCAAATCGAGTTCAATCCATGTGTACTTGAATGATTCTATTTTGCCAGAATGTCTTTGACCCATCAAAAAACTTAATGGTATCGGATAGATACGTATCCATTCGCCAGTTTCTAAAAGTCCTGCGGTACAAACCAATTCATCATAACTTCTGGATGGTAACGGATAAGTTGTTACCGATATGAGGACTTTCTTTCTAGCCATAGATTAAATGTGTTCAACTTTATACTGGAAGCCAGGAAGGGTTTCAATGGCTTCGGCCAAGTGCTTACGATGACATTGGCAAATGTTGGCTTCAAAACAGGTAAGCGCAATGCGTTTATATTCTTTTAATAAATTCAGGATTTGTGTTTGCGAGTCAACCGTTTTAGTCAGGTTGTTCTTCCTGTACACGGAAAAAAGTTTATCATAATCTGTCTGGGTTTTTAGTTCTTGTCGTTGTTCCGATTGTATTCCAACTTCCGGAATGTGTACATACTTTATCCCTAAGTTTTCGCAGTATCTTTTTAGTTGGCTTTTACTAAATCCGTACTTCATGCTTAACGGATTGTTACGCACGTCCACTAAGACCTTAACATCTTTTTTTAGCAGGCGCACTAAATATTCTTCCAACGAAATTCCCTCATAGCCAATGGTAAATAAAACTGTTTCGTTGTTCCTGGGCTTTGCCGCATTAACTTTTTGTAGTTCTGTCTCGGTTAAAATATCTCCGGCAACTTCACTCTTTGTAGCGTAAAACGGATAGTTAATGTATGTATGCTTCATCAGCACTTTTGAACTCATTTTGCCATACTCTGCCTTTACCTGTTGTAATCGTTTCAGGTCATCGGGTTTTACCAATTTCAAATAGTCTGTTCTGTCTAGCTTATCAAAATGCTTTTGCGATTCTGCCAAAAGACCTTTGGAAACCATTGTGGTTAAATCGGCATTAGCCGAGTAGGAATAACAACCGTATTTGTACGGCACAAAGTCATATTCGGCTTTAGTTTGTTTAAGGGAAAACAAAAAAAGCAACTTTTGTAACCTGATTTTATCCATCTGACCGTCAAAGAGTTGCAAAAGGGCTAGTATTATTTTTCGTCTGTAAAACACAATACAAAACTAACACTTTTTAAAGCCTATTCAAGCCTATTTGTGTCACGGATTAGATTTATAAGCAGGGTACAAGTTGCACCCTTGATCGGTAAATGATTTGGAACAGGGTGCGGTGGGGATTTGGCGCTTGCCATAGCTTTGGTGTCGTGGTGGGTCTGAGCGGCAATGGCATGTGCCAAATGGACGGGACAAGTCGAAGCACAATCTTCTTAAAAATGCGAAGGGTCGGCTGTATTAATTTTTAGTATGTCCCACGTTTTAATTTTTTAAAGTCCAAGTTGTCTGCGAAGCCGTTTACTTGTCCCCATGGGAAATCTTTGTTAGAAGAGTGTCGTCCTTTTATTTTTTGAAACACAATTTGTCCAGGCCCTATTGCTACCAACGTTTCGGGGCTTGGCGATGGCGGGCATTTAGAAGCACTAACCTGTCAGCAAGCACAAATGTAAAAAGAAGCACAGCACTTCAATTAACCACTGCCCGCCTGCTATCGCTAAGCCCTTGTTAGCGGCTGCTCTTCTTTTCATTTGGGTCGTCAAGTATTGAAGCATAGTTATTTTCTTTTAGCCATTGTTCGTAACTGTCCGTGCCAGGTCCACCTAAACTAATTGCATATTCTATTCCCATGATTGCAATTACAAAGTAGTAGTGGCTCTCTTTGGTCGGAAGTATTTTAAACTCATGTAAAACTTCGTAATCCTGAATTGAAATTAGAGGATGATTAAATCGTGTTTCTTCTGAATAAATTCGTCTCTGGTGGTATGGCCAAAATTCAACTCCTTGTCCATAACGAGCATATTTTTTTATCTCGTCAAGTCCTGAGTTTGTCATTACTTCATCAATCCATCCATCTTCTTTTAGAAGCCAATGTAAAAGTCCTTCAACCGCAACCTTTGCAAGAAACCTTGAAAGTATTTTGTTGTTATCCTCTGGTTTATCAAATGCAGGGATAATCATGGAACCTTTTGGACTGGAAAAAATTCGTCTTGCTTTTTCCTCATCTTCCATCACGATGATTGTCTTATCCTCTTTACGGTCAATAATGATGTCTGCTTTTGCAAGTTCAGGTGAAATGATAAATGCATTTTCAATTGGCACTCGTCCTTTCTTACTCTCTATTCTTGCTCTGTGTCTAACATTTCTAAAATAAGGCTGTTCAAGCAATGGCTTTTCTACTTTATTTGCAAAATATTGATTACAGCTGTCGCACACCAGTCCTTTAGGCAATACTTGGTCTTTGTTTCCTAAGCTCTCAGGAATAATGTGTTCAACACTTTTTGAGTTGTCGCTATTTTGTTTGCAAAAAAGACAGTTCATTTAATACTATCAATTGTTAATTTTAATCGTTGCCAAAATTCAATTGTCAGCGAAGGTAAAACTTCATTCAGTTTTATGTCGTCATCAAAAAATCGTTTGCGATTTTTAAATACTTTCAGCCTACCATTTTGTAAGTCTGGAAGTAGTATATATTTCTCTACTAACATACCTCCCTTTAATATTTGATAGACCTTTGGCATGTAGTCATAAGAAGCATTGTGAACAATCTCATTTCTTAAAGTCATTATTGTGTCATGCAGGATCAAATTGTTCGGTCCGGATACCGATACGTTTTTGGCCTTGAGATTCAACAGGAAATATAAAGATCTTCATAGTGGTTATATTTTATTTACAGATAAGTCCTTTAGGCCGCCTGAATCAGCGGGTGTTCAATCTGCCGTTTTGCTAAAGTATAACCTAAACCTATAATTTTCAAGACATTAGCTGATTTTTTTAAAATTAAGCCTTATTAAACGCTTGTAGTCGGGCATTAACCGTTTGTTGTCGAATGTAGTCGGATATATTCGTTTGTAGTTGGAATAAATCGCGAGAAGCGAGAAGCGAGAAGCAAGAAACGAGAATCGTGCTAATGGGAACAACTTGGATTGCTGTTTTATTAAAAAAATGCCATAAATCCCCCTTACCAGGAAATCTATGGCTTGTTTCGACTCAAATGGTTTAAACTTATTTTTTCCTAACAGGCTTGACCGGATTCTCCAGCGCCGCCTGAGCCGCGGCCAGCCTGGCGATGGGCACCCTGAAGGGAGAACAACTCACATAGGTCATGCCGATCCGGTGGCAGAATTTGACGCTTTCGGGATCGCCGCCATGCTCTCCGCAGATGCCCACTTTAAGGCCGGGTTTTACGGCCCTGCCGCGCTCGGTCCCGAATTTGATCAGTTCGCCTACCCCGGCCTGGTCGATGGTCTGGAAAGGATCGTCATGAAGGATGCCCTGGTCGAGGTAGACGGGCAGGAAGCCCCCCACATCGTCCCGGCTGAATCCAAAACTCATCTGGGTGAGGTCATTGGTGCCAAAGCTGAAGAAATCGGCCACCTCGGCCATGTGCCCGGCCTTGAGGGCAGCCCTGGGGATCTCGATCATGGTGCCGTAGGAATAAGGGATTTTATTGATCTTCTTTTTGGCGCAAACCTCCTTATAGATGGCGTCCACGATTTTTTTCTGGTGGATCAGTTCGTTTGCGCTACAGGTCACGGGGACCATGATTTCGGGGAAGACCTTTTTACCTTGTTTGATCAGTTCGGCTGCGCCTTCGAGGATGGCGCGGACCTGCATCTCGGTAATCTCAGGATAGGAGATGCCGAGGCGGACCCCGCGATGACCCAGCATCGGGTTGTTTTCATGCAGGGCCAGCACCCGTCTGCGGAGGATGCCCATGCTGATGCCGAGCTCTTTACTCAGCTGGTGCAGTTTTTCGCTGTCGTGGGGCACAAATTCGTGAAGAGGCGGGTCGAGGAGGCGGATGGTGACCGGGTGTCCGGCCATGACCGCCATGGTAGCTTTGGTATCCTTCTTCACGAATTCAAACAATTCATTGATGGCGGTCCGGCGCTCGGGCTCGTTTTTACTCATGATCATTTTCCGCAGGAGAAAGAGGGGCCGGTCGCTGCCTTCACCGTAAAACATATGTTCGGTTCGGAACAGGCCAATACCCTCCGCGCCAAATGCCAGGCCCTGGGCGGCATCCTTGGGGGTGTCGGCATTGGTGCGTACCCCCATTACTTTCACTTTGTCCACCAGGCGCATCAGGTCTTTATAGGATTTGTTTTTTCCCAGGTCGGTGGCGATGAGGGGGAGCTGGCCGTGATAGACCAGGCCTTTGGTCCCGTTGAGGCTAATCCAATCGCCTTCGCGGACGGTGATGCCGCTTTTGGTCTTGAAGGTCTTGGATTCATGGTGGATTTCGATCTCTCCGCAACCGACGATGCAACACCGGCCCCAGCCGCGGGCTACGAGGGCGGCGTGCGAGGTCATGCCTCCTTTCGTGGTCAGGATGGCCTGGGATTTGTGCATGCCGTCCACGTCTTCGGGCGAGGTGTCTTCCCTGACCAGGATTACTTTTTCTCCTTTCTGGCTCCAGGCGACGGCCTCATCGGATGAAAATACGACCTTGCCTACGGCTCCTCCCGGGCCGGCCGGCAGGCCTTTGGCTATGGGTTTGGTGACCAATTCCACTTTAGGATCAAACATAGGCAGCAGGAGTTCCACCAGCTGATTCGGGGATACCCGCCGGATGGCGGTTTCCAGGTCGATCAGTTTTTGGCCATGCATTTCGGTGGCCATGCGTACGGCGGCGATGCCGTTGCGCTTACCCACCCGGCACTGCAGCATATAGAGTCTTCCTTTTTCAATGGTAAACTCTATATCCTGCATGTCCCGGTAATGTTGTTCCAGCCTTTTCTGGTAGCCAAACAATTCTTTATAAAGCTTGGGCATCCGTTTTTCCAGGGAAGGCAGGTGTTTGCTCTGGTCGTTTTTGGAATATTCATTGATAGGGGCGGGGGTGCGGATGCCGGCTACCACATCTTCGCCCTGAGCATTGACGAGGTATTCGCCGTAGAAGCGGTTTTCACCGTTGCCCGGGTTGCGGGTGAAGGCCACGCCGGTGGCGCTGTCGTCGCCCATATTGCCGAAGACCATGGATTGCACGTTGACGGCTGTGCCCCAGGCATCCGGGATTTTTTCAATGCGGCGGTATTCGACCGCCCGTTTGCCGTTCCAGCTGCTGAAGACAGCCCCGATGCTGCCCCAAAGTTGTTCCCAGGGATCTTCGGGGAAGGCTTTGCCGAGACTGGCTTTGATGGTGGTTTTAAAGTCTTTGACCAGTTCTTTCAGATCGGCCGCCGGAATAAAATCGTCACTGGGATAATTTTTTGAGTTGCGCAGGTTTTCCAGTTTTTCATCCAGTTTCTTGCGGATGCCTTTACCGTTTTTCACTTCCACACCGGCCCCTTTTTCCATCACTACGTCGGCATACATCATGATCAGCCTGCGGTAGGCGTCGTAGGCAAAACGTTCATTGCCCCCGGACTGGTCGATGAGGCCCTGGATGGTTTTTTCAGTGAGGCCTACGTTGAGCACGGTTTCCATCATGCCGGGCATGGAACGCCGGGCGCCGGAACGGATGGACAAGAGGAGCGGATTTTTAAGATCACCAAAGACCTTTCCCGTCAGTTTTTCCATCTTGATGATGCTGTTTTTTACTTCGGCATCCAAAGTGGGAGGATAGGATTTCTTGTGGTCATAATAATAAGTGCAGACCTCGGTGGTCACCGTAAAACCCGGGGGTACGGGGAGCCGCAGGGCCGGGTGGCCGGCCATTTCGGCCAGGTTGGCGCCCTTGCCGCCCAAAAGATTTTTCATGGATTCATTGCCGTCGGCCCGGCCCCCGCCAAAAAAGTAGACGTATTTAGGTGTCTTGCCAGCGGGTTTTTTGGAAGTTGATTTTTTCATACGTTCAAATTATAGTGCAGAGATAAGCTATTGTGAAAAAAAGGGATTTTATTAAAATCAGGGGGTGGGATGACTGAGATCATTGGGGAGGTTTGAGGTTTGAGGTTAGAGGTGAGAGGTGAGAGGTTAGAGGTAGGGGCGACAGATTCAGGAGGTCGGAGCTAAGGTAGAGCGAGAAGCGAGAAGCGAGATGCGAGATGCGAGAAGCGAGAAGCGAGATGTGAGAAGCGAGATGCGAGAAGCGAGATGCGAGATGCGAGAAGCGAGATGCGAATCTACTGACAACTATAAAATCCTTGTTTGGTCGAGACTTGGCTGGGGCTGGTATACATTTTTAATTTACTATTATTATTGGGAAGGTCGGAGCTAAGCTCCTTCCGAACACTAGAGTGAGAAGCGAGATGCCAGAATCGAGTTGTGAGCCGACTGACTATTGACTATTGACTATTGACTATTGACTATTGACTATTGAAATATTCCTCAATCACCCTGGGATAATGCGCATATTCCAGTTCATGGACTTTTCGGGCGATCTCTTCGGGCAGGTCCTGGGGCGAGAGGGGGCAGGTCGCCTGGAACAGGGTCTTCCCTTCATCATACCGCTCATTCACTTCGTGGATGGTGATGCCGGTGTGATTTTCCTTGTTTTTCCAGACGGCTTCATGCACATGCATGCCGTACATGCCCTTGCCTCCGTATTTGGGGAGCAGGGCGGGATGGATATTGATGATGGCGTGAGGGTAGTTCTCTATCAGATAGGTGGGGACCAGCCAGAGGAAACCCGCCAGGACAATGCCGTCGATTTGATAATCAGTCAGGCTTTTTACAAGACTTTCGCCGGAACCGTAATATTCTTTTTTATCAAGGACCAGGGAGGGGATGCCTTCGTTCCTGGCAATGTCAAGCACTCCTGCTTTCTCATGACTGGACACGATCAGGCGGATGCGGATGCTTTTGGATTGCCGGAAATACCGGATGATGTTCTGGGCATTGCTGCCGCGCCCGGAGGCGAAAATAGCAAGGGATTTCACCGGACTTTACTGGTAGATGGCCTGGTATTTGGAAGCCGAGGAAGGTTCGAGGCGGTTGAGGATATTGAAGATCAGGTCCTGCTGGGGTTTGTCCGCCTTTTTGAAGATCTCCACCAGTTCGCTGGTCTTGGCATCGACAAAAAGCTGGATCCAGTTGCCGACCGGATAGTTCCTTTTGGCAAGGTCAATGGATTCCATGGCCCGCTGAATGGCCTTGCGGCCTTCGGTTGCATTTTCATGCATCAGGTCCAGTCCGAGCCGGTGGTACTGGTACCAGGCCTGGCGCATGGGCCGCAGGCGCGGGCTGAGGATGGACTCGATCAGCCAGTACCGGTTGCGGTTGCCGTCGCCGGCTTTCCAGCCGGAAGCATTGACATTCGCCGGGATCTGGTTTACAATATTCTGGCAGATCAGGAAATAATCGTTTCCCCCGTTCAGGGAAAAACTTTCATAATCCAGTCCCAGGATGATATTGATATAAAAGGCCAGGATGGCCGTGAACTGGTCGGTGTAGGAGTTTTGCACATAATTCAAGGGTCGGTTGGGTTCATAGTTGAAGGTGATCTCCCGGTCGATGTAGTTGATGAGCGTCGTTTCGTAATTGCTGCCAAAAACAGGACGGGAGGCGGCCACGGTGAGGTCGGCCTTAAAGGTATTGGAGCCCAGTTCCTCCTTTATGGTGAGCAGGAAATTGCATTTGATGCGTTCCTGGTTTGCAAATTTGTCGTTGGTCCAGGTCCGCGTATTGATGAACTGCCTGGCATCTTCTTCCAGGTCGCGGAATACGGCGGGGTCCGTGTTCTGCAGCTTGGGGGTGGATACTTTGAACTGGGCAATCAATTCCTGTGCGGAGAGGCTCACGGCAAGTGCCAGACCCCAAAAGATCATCAGGTATTTCTTCATGGTTTTTTTAATTTTTTTAAAAGCGACTCGATGGCATCGACGATGTCCCCGGCCACGGCCTCTTTTGATTTTAACCCGAATTTCCGGCTTTTATTGCCTTTAAGAAAGAAGGTGATCTTGTTGGTATCGGTTCCAAAACCGGCCCCTGCGTCCTGCAAGGAATTGAGCACGATCAGATCGAAATTTTTGGCTTCCAGTTTTTCGCGGGCCTGGGCTTCCCCGGCCCCGCTTTCAAGAGCAAAACCGATATGGACCTGGTGGACTTTTTTCTTCCTTCCCAGTTCGAACGCGATGTCTGGATTTTTAACCAGTTTCAGGTTTAGCCCCGATCCGGCCTTTTTTATTTTTTCCCGGGCCACTTCCGCCGGACGGAAATCAGCTACGGCTGCGCAGAAGACGCTGATCTCGCTTCGTTCGTGGTATTGGAGCGCCGCCTGGTACATTTCTTCCGCCGTGGTCACGGGATGGATGTTTACCTTGGGATGCCCGGGTTTGAGGGCGACAGGGCCCAGGATCAATTGCACTTCGGCTCCCCGGGAGGCAAGGGCATCGGCTATGGCGATGCCCATTTTACCGGTGCTGGCATTGCTGATATACCTGACGGGATCGATGGCTTCCTTTGTTGGGCCCGCCGTGACCATGGCCTTTTTTCCCGCAAGGGTCTGAGCCTCTGGGGACAGGATCCGGCCGATGAATTCAAGGATCTCTTCGGGCTCAGCCATCCTTCCTTCCCCGGTGAGTCCGCTGGCCAGGGCGCCATAACCCACGGGGATGATCTGCACGGAGCGGGACCGGAGGATTTCAATATTGTGTTTGGTGGCGGGATGGTGCCACATGTCCACATCCATGGAAGGAGCCAGACATACCGGGGCCCGGCTGGCCAGGTAACAGGCGGTCACCATATCGTCGGCCATGCCGGCGGCCATGCGGGCCATGAGGTTGGCTGATGCGGGCGCAATCACAAACAGATCGGCCCAGAGGCTGAGCTCGATATGGTTGTTCCAACTTTGATTGGTGCTGTTTTCGATGGAGACCGGGTGGTGGCTGATGGCCTCAAAGGTGAGCGGGACAACAAAATCGCTGGCTCCACGGGTCATGATCACCCGGACCGAAGCGCCGGCTTTCTGGAGGGAACGGAGAAGGACCACCGCTTTGTAAGCTGCGATGCTGCCGCTGACTCCCAATAGAATTTTTTTACCGGCGAGGTCCATCCTGGCGGGAAATGGCGGGATTAAGCCTTGCCTTCGGGAAGAGAAAGGCCTTCTTCCGGAGCCTGAACTTCCCCGTAACGAAAGGACAGACGGTTGTGGAGGAATTCTTCAGTAGCCAGCAGGGCGGGATTGGGAAGTTTTTCATAAAATTTGGAGATTTCGATCTGCTCCTTGTTTTCGTGTACTTCCTCGATGGTGTCTGAGCTGACCGCAAACTCCTCGAGTTTGGACTGCAATTCCCTTTTAACTTCCATGTTGAGCTGGTTTGCCCTTTTGGAAATGATGGAGATCGCCTCGTAGAGGTTGCCGATTTTTTCACTCATGGCCTTGATGTCACGGGCTTTCACATTGGGATCGATGCCCTGCACTTTGTTTTTAATGTCCGACATTTTTTATTTGATTTAATCTGCTTTTCGAAATTTGTATAAAATCCTGGACTTCCCCCCGGTATTTGCTCCTGGGGTATTTGGAAATGAAGGTCTCCGCATATTTGATGGCCTCCTGGTACCGTTCTTCCTTTTTTTCAAAGATGCTTTTTTCAGCATATAAAAAACCGGATTTGCTGATGGTGTAACGGATATTTTCCGCTTCGCGGGTGTCCGGGAAATCTTTCAGCACGTTTTCAAAAGTGGTAATGGCTGCCTGGTACTGGCCCATGTCAAAATATTGCTGACCCTGGCTGAAGGCCTTCGCTTCCAGTTTTTTTCTCAGTTCGTCCATCAGGCGAGTGGCTTCCTTGGTCCTTTCGCTGTTGGGATAGGTGTTGACAAAGATCTGCAAAGCATCCATCGCTTTCACCGTAGGCCCCTGGTCGAGCCGGAAATTGGGGGACTGCATATAGGTGGCATAGGCGTACATATAGTCCATCTCCTCCTTGTAAGGACTGTATAGAAAAGTGTTGGCAAAGTTCTTGAAGGCGGAGGCTGCGGCGACATAATCCCGCTGATGAAAATAGGTATATGCAAAGAGGTAGTTGAGTTGCTCAAACTCCTTGCGTCCGCGGAAGCTGCTGACTACCAGTTCAAAAAGGGTCTGGGCCTTGGAATACTCCTTTTCTTCAAAATACTCCACCGCCTTTTTGTACATGGCATCGGTGTCGTTGCTGGTTCTGACTTTCTCAAACTCGCTCTTGCAGGCGGCCATGCCAAGCAGGGCAACCAACAAAAACAAAGTCCAATTTTTAAACATGGGGGGCAAATTTAAGGTTTTTTGTGTTATCCGGCTGAAAAATTTACCCTGCAGGTAATTGATATTCTGAGGATTAGGTAGGTGTTCAGTTTCATTCCTTCCATGGATGAATGGTTGTGTGGGAATTAAGGCATTTTCATGGTCCGGCCTTCCCGTTTTCCCGGGGCAATTTGAACAATCCTTTTTAAGTTTACAGAAAATTAAGCTGTATGGATTTGCACGCCCCGGTGTATACCGTGATGAAGACCAACCTGGTGACCGTTTCGGAAGAAGATGACCTTGAGAAGATCATGGAAATTTTTAAAAGCCGGGGATTTCGCCATTTGCCGGTGGTCCAGTTCAAGACCCTGAAAGGCCTGATCAGCTTGTCGGACATTGCTTTCCTTTTTGATCCGCATTCCCCGGTTTTGAGCCAGATAAGGGACAAGCTCGACGGCACCGGCCATCTTAAAGCCAAGGACCTCATGGTCTCAAGGCTGGGTAAACTGGAGCCTACGGACCGGATCGAAGTGGCCATCGATATTTTCCTCGAACACGCTATCCATTGCCTGCCCGTGGTCAGTGAAGGGGAATTGGTGGGGCTGGTGACTCCAAACGATATTTTGAGGGGCTTGGTTAAGTGAAAGTTACGAGTGAAAGGTACGAGTTGAAAGGTTGACTCTGAGTCAACCTTTCACTATATATCGCTCCATTTCATCCGCCACCAGGCGGTCATTGCGGAGATGGGGTATTTTATTTTGTCCTCCCAGTTTGCCCAGGTCTCGCATATATTCCCGGAAGCCGTGAGGGCGCACCTGCCTCAAGCGGAGCAAACCAAGGATATTGCCTTTGATGAGGTCCAGGTAATAAATATTCTGCAGGCACATGGCGGCATCCAGGTCCCTGGCGAAGGCCTGCATATCCTCGGGGGTTTGGCTAAAATCGATAAACCATTCGTGATAGGGTTTTCCGCTATCGTCCGGATTTACCTGGGGAGCGACCGTAAACTCTTCCACGGTGCATTGGTGCTTTTCGCAGGTTGCCAATAAAGCGGTCTCCACTTCTTTTTCAATCACATGTTCGCCGAAAGCGGAAATATACTGGCTTACGCGGCCATTGACGACAAACCGGTAGGGCCTGACGGAAACAAACTCAATGGTATCCCCGATATTGTAAGTCCACAGTCCCGCATTGGTGGAGAGCAGGATGGCATAAGTGATGCCTGCTTTCACTTCTTCGAGTGGGATCCGGTGGGAGCCTCCTTTTGTCAGCTCTTCGATGGTAATAAATTCGTAAAAGACTCCAGCGTGCGTATTCAGCAGGAGGGCGGGATCACCGGGTTCATATTGAAATCCTATAAATCCTTCCGAAGCCGGATAGGTGTCCACCCTGGGCATGTCCGGTCCAAACAAGCGGGCGAAATGGGATTCATAGGGTTTAAAATTGACTCCCCCGCTCACGAGCAGTTTCAGGTTTGGAAAGACCTCTCTGATGTGGGATTTACCGGTTTTCTGCAAAATCCGTTCAGCAAACATCTGTACCCAGGGTGGGATTCCGCTGATGAGGCGGAGGTCATGACCCAGGCATTCCCCGATGATGGCGTCCACCTTGGTGTCCCAGTCCTCGATGCAGTTGGTGGCATAACTGGGCAACTGGCTCCTTTTGAATAAAGCGGGGATATGGCGGTTCACCAGGCCAGAAAGGCGACCGGCGGGGATATTGCCGGCCATCGACGTTTCGGGGCTGCCGGATAAAAAAATCAGTTTGCCGTCGAGGTAAGAAAAATCATTGATCTGGGCGGCGTAATTCATCACCGCGTTGCGGGCGCTGCTGAAGTGAAAAGGCATGCTTTGCCTGGACAGGGGAATGTATTTTACTCCCGAGGTCGTTCCTGATGTTTTGGCAAAATACAAAGGCACTCCCGGCCAAAGGATGTCCCTTCCACCCTCCTTTATTTTTTGAATGTAGTCCTTAAATCCTTCGTAATCCCGGATCGGCACCCGTTGCCGGTAATCGGCATAGGAACGAATGTTTTGAAATTCATGGTCCTTCCCAAAATGGGTGAAGCGCGCCCGCCGGATCAGTGTTTTGAATACGTTTTGCTGGCCGGTCACCGCATGGAGGGCCATCGATTTCACAGCCTGGTGTATAAGCTGTCCAAACGGCTTTACAATCGATGACTTCCAAGCTGCCATATCCCGATCAGGTCATTTGTGCGTCCAGTTTTTCCGCGAAAGCATCGAGGGTCATGGCGCCCTGGTCCCCCTTGCCGTGCTCGCGCAGGGAAATGGAATGGTTGTCCGCTTCTTTTTCCCCTACGATCAGCAGGTAAGGTATTTTTTTGAGTTCGTTGTCCCGGATTTTTTTGCCAATGGTTTCACTGCGGTCGTCCACCCAGCCCCTGAAACCCTTTGCGAGCAGCTCGGTTTTGACCGAATGGGCGTAGTCGTTGAATTTATCGCTGATCGGAAGGACTACAAATTGTTCGGGGCTCAGCCAAAGCGGGAAATTCCCCCCGCAATGTTCGATCAGCACACCTACAAAACGTTCCATGGACCCGAAAGGCGCCCGGTGGATCATGACCGGCTGATGGGCCTGGTTGTCCGCGCCGATATATTCCAGTTTGAAACGTTCGGGCAGATTGTAATCCACCTGGATGGTACCCAGCTGCCAGTTTCGCCCGAGGGCGTCTTTAACCATAAAGTCCAGTTTGGGCCCGTAAAAAGCGGCTTCCCCCAGTACGGTGACGGTTTCCAGGCCGGCTTCGGCGGCAGCCTCTATGATGGCAGCTTCGGCTTTTTGCCAGTTTTCATCGCTGCCGATGTATTTCTCTTTATTGTCCGGGTCCCGAAGGGAAATCTGGGCGGTGAATTGGTTAAAACCCAGTTTTTTCAGGACAAACATGGTAAGGTCGATCACCCCAATGAATTCCTGTTTGAGTTGGTCCGGCGTGCAGAACAAATGCGCGTCATCCTGGGTAAATCCCCTCACGCGGGTGAGCCCATGGAGTTCCCCGCTTTGTTCGTACCGGTATACCGTTCCGAATTCAGCGATGCGGATGGGTAATTCCTTATATGAACGGGGTTTGTGCCCGTAGATTTCACAGTGGTGAGGACAGTTCATGGGTTTGAGTAAAAATTCTTCCCCTTCGCTGGGCGTGTGAATGGGTTGGAAGCTGTCCTTACCGTATTTGGCATAATGGCCTGAGGTTACATACAATTCTTTCCTTCCG
>Ga0209605_1000940_pt1 | contig 34756 bp, 22 predicted proteins | sample AD_UKC035_MetaG_FD_184408 | JGI IMG/M metagenome (GOLD analysis project Ga0209605, IMG submission 184408) | Active sludge microbial communities of municipal wastewater-treating anaerobic digesters from USA - AD_UKC035_MetaG (SPAdes) (version 2) | ecosystem: Engineered > Bioreactor > Anaerobic >...
AGCCCCATCAGCGCGTCCAGATCCTTCATTACACTGAGGGTCAAGCTGTTCCCCAGACCGGGTATCCGGCCACTTGAGGCCAGCGCCTCTTCCAGCAGGCCGAACGCCTCCTCCCAGTGGCCGCAAGCACCGTGGGACTTGCCCAAACCCTGCATCGCGATGATGGTGTCAGGGTGCTGCGAACCCAGCACCTTGCGGCGAAGCGACAACACCTCTGCCCGCAGCTTGAGGGCCTCCTCATGGTGACCCGCCGCGGCGCAGCCCTCGGCCAGGTTATGCATCATCGTGAGTGTGTCGGGATGCTCTGCTCCCAGCACTTTGCGGCTGAACCGCAGCGCCTCGTCCCAGAGCTTCAGCGCCTCGTCCAAGCGGCCGAGGTCACGCTGGGACGAGGCCAGGGAGTTCATTGCCATGATCGTCTCCGGGTGCTCCGGCCCCAGCACACTGCGCCGAACCCTCACCGCCTGTGCCCGCAGGTTGTACGCCTCAATCGGGCTGGCAGAGAGATTCGCCAGAAGAAGCATTGAGGCAAGAGTATCCGGGTGTTCGAGGCCCAGCACCTTGCGGCGCCGTGTCACCACTTCCCCCGCCAGCGCCAGAGCCTTGTCGTTGCCGGCGGCATGGTAGAGGTTCGCCAGGTTATGCATGGCCGCGAGTGTGTCCGGGCGGTCCGGGCCCGAACTCGTGCGGCAGTAATTCAGCACCTCTTCCTGCAGCATGATGGCCTCCCGGTACAGTCCCAGGGCGAAGTAGGTTTCCCCTAACGTGGCTTGGAACTGTGCCCGACGTGCCGGTTGACCGGCCAACTCCGTTTCCAGCTTGCTCGCGGCGGTGTCCAGCGCGTCGGCCACCGTAATCTTCCGCCCATCGCGCGCCGGGTCGGGGCTCCGCAGGACTCCCTTCATGAACTTCGTGATCGCCTCTGATTGCTGCAGCCGCTCGGTCGCCAGCACCTCCGCCCGCGTCGCCCGCACCGCCTGCCACGTGCTGAACGCGACGCCCAACACCAACGTCCCCCCCACCGCCGCCGCCGCCGCGTAGGCCAGCCGGTTGCGGCGAATGGATTTGCGCAGCCGATAAAGCCGGCTCGGCGGCCGGGCCAGCACCGGCTCGTGCTTCAGATGCCGCTCGATGTCGTGCGCCAGGCCGTTGGCCGTCTCGTAGCGCCGCGTCCGGTCCTTCTCCAGACACTTCATTACGATCCAATCCAGATCGCCCCGCAGCAGTGAGATAAGCTTGGGCGCTTCCGTGGCGCGCCGCTCGACGGTGGTCGTGAGTTCCTCGCCTTTGAGGGTCGCCAGGCGGGTGCTCGGACGCGGTGGCTCTTTCTCGCGGATCATCTTCACCATCGCTTCGAGGCCTTGCGACCGGAGGTCCTTGGCACTGAACGGCGTGCGCCCCGTCAGCAGCTCGTAAAGCAACACCCCCAGACTGTAGATGTCGCTCCGCGTATCAATGTCCAGCCCGCTCATCTCCGCCTGCTCCGGACTCATGTACACCGGCGTCCCGATGAACTGGTTCAACTGCGTGTACACCGTCGCGTCCGTCAGCCGCCCTTCCGTCGCCTTGGCAATCCCGAAATCAATCACCTTGGGCACCGGCACCCCGTCGTGCAGCGTCACCAGGATGTTCGACGGCTTGATGTCGCGATGGATGATCCCCTTCTGGTGGGCGTGCTGGATGGCGTGGCACACCTGGATGAACAGCTCCAGGCGTGCCGGGGCGGACAGCTTGTGCTGATCGCAGTAGTCGGTGATCCGAATGCCGCGGACCAGTTCCATCACGAAGTAGGGCCGGCCGGTGTCGGTACTTCCGCCGTCCAGCACCTTGGCGATGTTCGGATGGTCCATCATCGCCAGCGCCTGCCGCTCGGCCTCGAACCGCGCCACCACCTGCTTGGTGTCCATCCCCAGCTTGATGATCTTCAACGCCACACGCCGGCGCACCGGCTCGGTCTGCTCGGCCACATAGACGACCCCCCACCCGCCTTCGCCGACGCGCTCCAGCAGCTTGTAGTGACTGATGCGCGTGCCCAGCGCCGCGTCCGCCGCGTCTGCAGACTCGACTCCCAGGGTTCGACGGGAGGCGGCGTCCGGAGGAATGGACGCAGTGAGGCCATCATGCATGGTTGGAGATTCGCACCGGTCGCCCGTCCGGAGCGATGTCGGCGTCGCAGCCTGGTCGGAGGGGGTGTTCGGTTGGTCGGAGTCGGAGTGAAGCGCCTCCCCGCCTGCGGGTAACGACGCGTGGCCCGGTGGGCCGGGCTGCGGGAAGCTCGAGTTCTGGTCCAGGCCCTCTTGCAGGAAGCACTTGGGACATAGCCCGCCCGAGCCGGCACCCATCGCCACCAGCTTGGCTCCACACTTGGCGCAGAGGAGCGGGGTTTGCATTACAACATTGGCCGCTTCGAGGCCCTGGCCGTGAGGCTCCACCCATTGCTACGCCGTGCAGAGAGCGAGGTCACGAGAAATTGCAGGCAGTCTGACCGGCGCAACGGACTGGAAGCGAGCGCCGCTGAGACCCGCAGGACGAAGGGCTCGACTCCGCCCCGGTCCTGGCCGGCTTCTTCAGATTCCTGAATGTTGCCCGGCGCCCCCCAGGGACTTCGCTCCGCAAGGCCAGGTTTTTGAGCGTGCAAATCCGCCGAAGATAGCGCATAAGCAGGTTCATGGGCTCGGCCCATACGCCTGACACCGTCACCTCCGTGGCAGATGGGAGAGAGTTCTCCACGACGCAATGGAGCGCGGTCGTGACCGCCGGAGACACTCAGACCTCGCTGGCTTCCGAAGCGCTGGAGACGCTCTGCCGAACCTACTGGCCTCCGCTCTATGCCTACGCGCGCCGACGCGGCTATTCGCCGGTGGAAGCGCAGGATTTGACCCAAGAGTTCTTCGCCCGACTGTTCAAAAAGTGTGTCGCTCACGCTAGCCCGGAGCGCGGCAAGTTCCGCACTTTCCTGCTCACATCGTTCCAGCACTTTCTCGTGAGCGAATGGCGGAAATCGGAGCGGGAGAAGCGCGGCGGCGGGCTGGTCTTTGTGGCGTGGGATGACGCCGCCGCCGAACACTGGTACGCAGACCAACCCCCGGGCGAACTCCCGTCCGAGCAAGTCTATGAGAAGCGCTGGGCCATCACCCTGGTGGAACACGCGCTGGCCCGCCTGCACGATGAGTACGCAAGTGCTGGCAAAGGCCGGGTTTTCGAGACGCTGAGGAACTGCATCTGGGGCCGCGAGCCCGTTCGGCCCTATGCCGACCTGGCCACCGAACTTGGTGTGAGCGAAGGCGCCGTGAAGATGAGCGTTCACCGCCTGCGGCAGCGCTGTCGCGAAGTCCTGCGGGCGGAAGTCACCAAGACGGTGGCTCAACCTGAGGATGTGGACGAGGAATTGCGCCACTTGATCCGCGTCTTCGGCGAATGACCCGCGCAGCCACGTCAGGGGCGAAATCTCTGTAGTCTGCGGCCGCCCCTGCCTTCCAGGCTGCGTCAGGGGCGGCACAAGGCGGGGAGATGTCATTCCGGCATCGAAAGTGAGTCCGTTATGAAGACCCAATCCCATTCGTCATTGCTGCTCGTGGCCCTCCTCTTCGGCCTTGCCCCGCTGCCCAGCGCCCGCGCCCAATACCCCACTGCCGACGACTTCGATCCGGGGGTGGACGGCGCGGTGTATTCGCTGGCGTTGCAGGCCGACGGCAAGGTCTTGGTGGGCGGCGACTTCACCACGCTGGGTGGCCAACCGCGCAACTGCATTGGCAGGCTCAAGGCCGACGGAACGCTGGACACGGGATTCAATCCGGGAGCGAGCGGGGGCTTCTACAACACCAAGGTGTCTTCGCTGGCCGTGCAACCCGACGGCAAGATTCTGGTGGGCGGCGACTTCACCACGCTGGGTGGCCAGCCGCGCGACCGGATTGGCCAGCTCAACGCCGACGGAACGCTGGACACAGGCTTTGACCCTGGGGCGGGCGGCACGGTGTTATCGCTGGCGGTGCAGGCCGACAGCAAAATCCTGGTGGGCGGCTCGTTCAGCACGCTGGGCGGCCAGCCGCGCAACTTCCTGGGCCGGCTCCATGCCGACGGAACGTTGGATGCGGGATTTAATCCGGGCGCGAACGATCCTGTGGCTTCTCTGACGGTGCTGGCCGACGGCAAGATTCTCGTGAGCGGCACCTTCACCACGCTGGGCGGCCAGCCGCGCAACTTCCTGGGCCGGCTCCATGCCAACGGAACGCTGGACGCGGCCTTTGATGCGGGGGTGAGGAAGTTCGGGGTCACATATGGCTCGGTGTATTCGCTGGCGGTGCAAGCCGACGGCAAGATTCTCGTGGGCGGCGACTTCGATTACCTGGGGTATTACCTGCCCCGCAGGAAGTTTGGCCGGCTTAATCCCGACGGAACGGTGGATACAGGCTTCGTGACGGATGACCCGGGCAGCCCTCCGTATTCACTGGCGGTGCAGGCCGACGGCAAGATTCTGGTGGGCGGCAACTTCACCACGCTGGGTGGCCAGCCGCGCAATCGAATCGGCCGGCTCAACGCCACCGCCCCGGCCCCGCAGAGTCTGACCGCGGATGCTTCGACCATCACCTGGCTCCGCGGCGGCACCAGCCCGGAGGTCTTGCGCACCACCTTCGCGCACTCCCCCGACGGTACCGCCTGGACCGATTTGGGCGCCGGCATACGCATCGCTGGTGGCTGGCGGCGGACCGGCCTCTCCCTGCCGCCGGGCGGCACGATTCGCGCCCGGGGCTACCTCACCGGAGGGCAATACGACAGCTCGAGCTGGTATGTGGAAGCCAGGACCGGCCCGCCGATTCTGCATGCCCAGCCCAACAGCCGCACCAATAATGCCTTCACCACTGCCTCGTTCAGCGTCCATGCCGCCGGCAGCGAGCCGCTGAGTTACCAATGGCACAAAGACGGCGTCGCGCTGGAGGACGGACCGAACATCGCGGGAGCGCTGACGCCGACCTTGACTCTGAGCCAGGTACTTCAGCAGGACGCGGGAGGCTACAATGTCGTCGTCACCAATGCCCAGGGCAGCGTGACCAGCGGGGTGGCGAGCCTGACGGTCATTGACCCCGCCATCATCGGTCAGCCCGCCAGCCAAAAGGCGAGCCTGGGCCAGAGCGTGACCTTCAGCGTGACGACGGTGGGAACCGAGCCCCTGGCCTACCAGTGGTGGAAGGACGGAGCGGCAGTGGCTCAGGGCACCGGCGCTTCCCTCACGCTCGACAATCTCCAGGGCACCGATGCCGGCGTGTACACCGTGGTCGTCAACAACCAGTATGGCAGCGTGACCAGCGCACCGGCCCTGCTCACGATCAACCTGGCCACGGTCGATGCGGGATTTGATCCGGGATCGAGCGGCACGGTGGACTCCCTGGCGATTCAGCCTGACGGCAGGATTTTGGTGGGCGGGGGCTTCACCACGCTGGCAGGGCAGCCGCGCAACCACATGGGCCGGCTCCTCGCCAACGGCACGCTGGACACGGGATTTGATCCGGGCGCGGACAGCAGTGTGCTTTCCCTCGCAGTGCAGGCCGACGGCAAGATTCTGGTGGGCGGCGGCTTCACCACGCTGGGCGGCCAGCCGCGCGATTACCTGGGCCGGCTCAATGCCGACGGGACGCTGGACGCGGGCTTTGATCCCGGCGCGGGCAGCAGTGTGCGTTCGCTGGCGGTACAGGCCGACGGCAAAATTCTGGTGGGCGGCGACTTCACCACGCTGGGCGGCCAGCCGCGCGATTACCTGGGCCGGCTCAATGCCGACGGGACGCTGGATACGGGATTTGATCCCGGCGCGGGCAGCAGTGTGCGTTCGCTGGCGGTACAGGCCGACGGCAAAATTCTGGTGGGCGGCTTGTTCATGACGTTGGGCGGCCAGCCGCGCAACCACATTGGACGGCTCAACGCCGACGGGACACTGGATACGGGATTTGATCCGGGGGCGGACAGCACGGTGACTTTGCTGGCGGTGCAGGCCGACGGCAAAATCCTGGTGGGCGGCTCGTTCAGCACGCTGGGCGGCCAGCCGCGCTGGCGGATTGGCCGGCTCAATGCCGACGGAACGCCGGACCTGGGCTTTGATCCCGGATTCGTTAGTAGTCTGTCTACCCTGGCGGTGCAGGCCGACGGCAAGATTCTGGTGGGCGGCGGCTTCACCACGCTGGGCGGCCAGCCGCGCAGCCGGATTGCCCGGCTCAATGCCGACGGAACGCTGGACGCAGCGTTTGATCCCGGGGCGGTCGGCACGGTGTTATCGCTGGCGGTGCAGGCCGACGGCAAGATTCTGGTGGGCGGCATGTTCATGACGTTGGGCGGCCAGCCGCGCAGCCGGATTGGCCGGTTGAACAACGCCGGCCCGGCCACCGAAAGCCTGACCGCCGACGCTTCGACCATCACCTGGCTGCGTGGCGGCACCGGCCCCGAGGTTTGGCGCACCAGCTTCGCGCACTCGCCGGACGGCACCGCCTGGACCGATTTGGGCGCCGGCACGCGCATCCCTGGTGGCTGGGAACGAACCGGCCTTTCGCTGCCGTCCGGCGGCACCATTCGCGCCCGAGGCCATGTCACCAGTGGGCAATACAGCGGCTCGAGCTGGTTTGTGGAAGCGTCAATCGGTACGCCAGTCATGCGCACCCAGCCCACCAGCCGCACCAACGATGCCAGCACCACCGCCTGGTTCAACGCCTATGTTGGCGGCAGCGAACCTCTGAGCTGCCAATGGTACAAGGACGGCGTCGCGCTGGTGGACGGGCCCCACATCACCGGCGCGTTGACGCCCACCTTGATTCTGAGCACCGTGCTCAAGAGCGACGAAGGCGGCTACCACGTGGTGGTCACCAACGCCCACGGTAGCGTGACCAGCGCGGTGGCGACCCTCACGGTCATTGACCCCGCCATCACCGGGCAACCCGTCAGCCAAACGGCGTATGCGGGGGCGAGCGTGACTCTCAGAGTGACCGCCGGGGGGACGGAGCCGCTAAGCTGTCAATGGTACAAGGACGGCGTCCCGCTGGCGGACGGACCGAACATCGCGGGCGCGCTGACACCCACTTTGATCTTGAGCGCGGTGCTCGGAAGCGACGCGGGCGGCTACCATGTCGTGGTCACCAACACCCAGGGCAGTGTCACCAGTGTGGTGGCAATCCTCACGGTGACTGATCCGGTTATCTTGGTCCCACCCTTCAGCCAAATTGCGGATGCCGGCCAGAGCGTAACCTTCGACGTGATCGCGGAGGGGACCGAACCTCTGAGCTGCCAATGGTACAAGGACGGCGTCGCGCTGGTGGACGGGCCCCACATCACCGGCGCGTTGACGCCCACCTTGAGCTTGAGCAATGTCCTGAGGTGCGACGCGGGCGGCTACTTTCTGGTGGTCACCAACGCCCACGGTAGCGTCACCAGCGCGGTGGCGACCCTCACGGTGACGGTATGGGAGGAATTGCTCCACATCACCAACTCTCCGTGGCGGTATTGGGATCAGGGCGACCAGGGAACGGCCTGGCGGGCGCCGGGCTTTGACGACAGTGGCTGGCCCACAGGCGTTGGGCTGTTCGGATATGAAACGAACCCGGGCCAGTATCAGTATCCCTTCAATACCTTTATTCCCTCAACCGGGTCGAGTCCTGCGGGTCCGACGACGGTTTATTATCGGGCGCACTTTCAATGGCCGTATGGCCCCCGGGGTGCCGTGCTCACGGGCACCAGCTTCATAGACGACGGAGCGGTGTTCTACCTGAATGGCGTTGAAGTCGGACGTCACCTCATCAGCGCTTATCCCGTCCTGTTCGACACCCAGCCGCATAGCGCTTCTCCGGAAGGCCAGGCCCTGGTGCTCGTGTTCTCCCCCGACAGCCTGGTGACCGGAGACAATGTCGTGGCGGTCGAAGTGCATCAGTACGGAACCAGCAGCGACGACGTCTTTGGCATGACCTTGCTCGGTTCACCCGACGACAGACTGAACCTTTCCCTCAGCCTCGTGCGGGACGGTTCCGAAGTCGTCCTGGACTGGACGGGCGGGCAGGGTCCCTATCAAGTGCAGCAGACCACCACCCTGGGTCCCACCCCTACGTGGGAGAACGTGGGGGAGCCGTTACACGCGACCTCGATGCGGATTCCGATCGGCCCCGGCAACGTGTTCCTCCGCGTGCGCGGGCAGTGAGCGAGACCAAGGCGAGAGCTGGCTGGGGTCACAAAGGCCGTGCCATGAGCCCAGCCTACCGCCCCCGGATTGCTCGTCAATTGTTTAATTGTGAGATGTGACCCCTCATCCCTCTTCAAGAGAGTGCTATCGTTTGCCCTTCCATGGAGAATGATCGCGCCGGCAAGGCGGGCTTCCCAATCCGCGAAAGCCCCGGACTGGGCGGCTCAAGGCGCTAGGCGAGGATCCGGGCGGCCGATCAGCCCTTGCGTCCATCATCGTTTTCGACCAGATTCGATGCTCAAACACCGATGAATACCTCACCCCCAGGACACCCCACCGCCATGCGCGCCTCGACTTGCCTCACCCGCCGTCAGTTTCTGCGCCACACCAGCGTAACCACCACGACGCTCGTGGCGACGTCCGCCCTCTCCCCGGTCCTGCTCTCGGCGCAGTCGCCCAACAACGCCATCGGCGTCGGCTGCATTGGCCTGGGCACGCGCGGCGGGGATCTCCTCAACGCCGTTGCGCCCTTGCCGGGCGTGAAGGTCGTCGCCGTGTGCGACGTTTACGGCCCGCACCGGCAGAAGGGGATCGACCGCAGCCGGAACCCGGCGGTCAAGGCCTACGTGGATTACCGCGAACTGCTCGCGGACCGAAACGTGGACGCGGTGGTGATTGCCACGCCGGACCACTGGCATTGCCCGATGGTGCTCGATGCCGTCAAAGCCGGGAAGGACATTTACTGCGAGAAGGGTTTCGCCCACACCCTGCCGGAGGCGAAGCGGATGCGTGACGCGCTGCAACAGAGCCGGGTGGTGTTTCAATTGGGGCACCAGGGCCGTCAGAGCACCGCTGCGCTGCAGGCCAAGGAACTCATCGCGCAGGGCCTGCTGGGCCCGGTTACACTGGTGCGCACGGGACGCTTCATGAGCAGTGCTCCGGACCATCCAATGTGGCGGTGGTACGGCTACTACGGGCAGTGGCAACGCCCTGACCCCGCCCAGGTGGTCAAAGAGGTCAACTGGGACCTCTGGCTCGGCTCCGCTCCGAGAATCCCCTGGAACGAACGGCATTTCTGGCATTGGCGCTGCTACTGGGCTTACGGCACCGGTCAAGCGGGCGATCTGCTGTCGCACGAGCTGGATTTCGTTCAGTACCTGCTCGGTCACGGCATTCCGGATGCCTGCCAGTGTGCCGGCCTCAATGCGCTGCTTCAGGACGACCGCGACGTGCCGGATACCTGGGTGGCAACGTATCAGTTCGAGAAGCTGGGGCGCACGGTGACCTTCACCGGCAGCATGAACACGAATGCGGGCCAACCGGTCGAGGTCTGCGGCAAGGAGGCCACCCTGCGGTTTGACGACATTGCCCAAAATGTCGGCAGTTTCACGGTTCACCCCGAAGGCTACGCCCGGCGCAAGGACCTGCCCGCCGGGTACGAACGCGGTAAAACGCCCAACCAGCCAAACCACATCGTCGATTTCTTCGACTGCGTCCGCAGCCGCGGCACCCCCAAGTGCTCGACGCACGAGGCCTTTGTCGAAACCGCCACCTACCTGATGTCCGTCGAGTCTTATCACCGACAACGCGTCGTGAGGTGGGACGCGGTCAAGGAGGAGATCGTCTAGCGAGGCGCGGGAGAGAGGGTCTGAAGAGGCAGGAAGGCTGCATGGGATCGCGGACTTCGTTAGGTCTGAGGCGGCGCCTCGCTAGAGTCCTCGACTTGTGAAAGTCGTTGCGATTAGGTCAAGTTTGGTCCCTGCCGTTCCAAACCCGCCCCCCCGCCTCCGAGGACTCTACATTAGCGAGGCGCGAAAGAGAGAATGGGCAGGCACAGCAGGGTCTTCATGAACCTGAGGACTCGACTGGGTCTGAGGCGGCGCCTCGCTAGAACTCTTGCCGGGTTTCCCCCGTGTCCTCTCCCAATCTCAAGCTGTTGTTATAGTCTGACCCCTTCTCCTCAGGCTCTTTCAGTAATCCCGGCGCTTGATCCGACGGATGACGACCATCGCGACGGGGTTGTGGCCTGCAAGAGCGCCCATCTGGACTGCATCGAATCCGAGCTGGTGGTGAGAAGTGCCCACTCCTGCCAAGACAAACCGGACACCATCCGTGAGGTTCGCCGCATCCTGCTCCAACACCTTGCCGAGCTGGAGACGGCGGGTGTGAAGACTCATTAGACCAGCACGATCACAGCGGCTTCCTGGGCGGACTGCACTACATCCTCGGACTTCCGGTCGGAGGTGTCCGGCTATCGGCTTGACTCTGCCTCGGCCGGCGCAGAGGCTCGCTCTCGATATCCTCGATTCCACGCGGCACTTGTCGTGTTGACCAAGAGCTACCGATCGAAGTGGCAACCGGCGAAACGGACCATCCCATGAAACGATCAACCTCCCCTCTGCTCGTCGGCGTCCTCCTTCTCGTTCGTCTGACCGCTGCCGACGGGGCCAGAGCTGCGGTCTTCGATGAACTCTACGGCTTCCCGCACGGGCCGGCGGACCCGGACGCCGCCCTGGTACGGGGCCCCGACGGCGCGTTCTACGGAACGACAGTCCAGGGCGGTCGCCTCGATCACGGGACGATCTTCCGGGTCACGACCAACGGAATCCTGACCACGCTGGCGGAGTTCGCCGGCACCAATGGGGCTGGGCCGCACGCGGCCGTGACATTCACCGGCGACGGGACGATCTATGGCACAACTGAGCGAGGAGGGGCAGAGGGCGCATGGGGCTTGGGCACGGTGTTCAAGCTATCCACGAACGGAGCGCTGACCGCTCTCGCATCCTTCGACGGCACGAATGGAGCCGCGCCGCTCGGGGCGCTGGTGTTTGGTCCTGATGGCGCCCTCTACGGCACGACTTCTGGCGGCGGCGACCACCATGAGGGCACGGTCTTCCGGGTTACGACCGGCGGCACACTGACCAACCTGGCGTCCTTCGCGGGCACCAACGGGGCCTCTCCACAAGCCGGGCTGACCTTGGCCAGCAATGGGGTCTTCTATGGCACGACCCAGAGGGGCGGCAGCGATGATCTCGGCACGGTGTTTAGCGTGACTCCCGACGGCAAGCTCACGACGCTGCTGTCCTTCAGCGGGACGAACGGGGCGCGCCCGGTTGCAAGTCTGACGCTGGACGAGGAAAGCGGGCTGCTCTACGGCACAACCGAATTCGGCGGCGCTGGCTTCGTGTCCTGGCCGGCACTGCCTGGTGCTGGCGTTGTGTTCGAGGTTTCCACCAACGGGCAATTGAGACTGCTCGCCTCATTCACGGGCACCAACGGTGCCGGGCCGCGCACGAGCATAACCTTGGGCAGTGACGGGTCGCTTTATGGCACCACCGTAGCAACCGAGCTCTTCCCTTGGCCTGCGCTCCCCGAAACCTGGAGCCCGAATGGTCCCGGCACGTTGTTTCGTGTGACCAAGAGCGGTGACCTTACGAATCTCCCCTCCTTCACGTCCGCGAATGGTCAGTTCCCCAAAGCCGCATTGACCGAGGGCCTTGACGGGAGATTCTACGGGGTGTCAGGGGGTTCGAGTACACGCATGGGTTACAGCGGAGAATACGGGACGTGGGACCATTACAGGCATACGTGCGGTCAGGGCCAGGTCTTCCGCTTCACCCTTGGTGGTGGGATTGAGGCGGTCGTCTCGATGGACTACACGAATGGCACTCATTCCGTCGCCGGACTGACGCTCGGGCCGGATGGCGCGTTCTACGGCACGACTGAGCAAGGCGGAAGCAATGGGGTGGGGACGGCCTTCCGAATCATGACCGACGGCACGTTCACGAACTTGGCCTCGTTCTCCGGCACGAACGGCGCGAACCCCAAGGCCGACCTGTTGCTTGGCCCGGACAACGCCTTCTACGGCACGACGGAGAATGGCGGAAGCAATGGGCTGGGCACGGTGTTCCGGCTGAAGACCAACGGCGAACTGAAATCACTGGCCTCGTTCGCCGGCACCAACGGTGCGAATCCTCTCGCCCCGCTCGCACTCGGCCCGGACGGCGATTTCTACGGCACTACCTTGAATGGCGGCAGCAGCAATCTCGGCACGATCTTCCGCGTGGGCACAGACGGTCATCCGACCTCGCTGGTTTCGTTTGTCGGCACCAACGGCGCCCACCCATACGGGGGCCTGACGCTCGCCAGCAACGGCTGGTTCTACGGCACAACTTCCCTCAAGGGGCCTTCCTACCAGGGCACGCTGTTTCGGGTAGATAGGGACGGGGTTTTGGAAACGCTGGTCGCGTTCAATGGCACCGACGGCTTGGACCCCCGCGCTGGCTTGACGGTCGGGCCTGACGGCGCGCTCTATGGCACGACTTCCGGTGGCGGTGCGGCCGGCTACGGGACGTTCTTCCGCCTCACCACGAACGGCGTGTTCACGCCTTTGGCCTCGTTCAATTGTGCTGGTGGTGCCGGCCTTCCCCGGACAAGACTCACCTTGGGGTTCGACGGCGCTTTCTACGCTGTTTCTGGGGGAACGGTCGAACAGGACATCTGGTCCGACGAGACTGGTTCATGGACATCGCGCGTGATTTCCTGTGGTGCCGGCCAGGTGTACCGCGTGACCACGAACGGGATCATCACCACCCTCTGGTCCTTCAACGGCGACGACGGCGCTGAGCCGCGCGGAACCCTTGCTTTCAGTCCTGACGGCGCGCTTTACGGTACGGCGTCGGAAGGCGGCAGTACCGGCGTCGGCAACGTCTTTCGGCTCTCGGCTTGGAGCTTCTTCTCGGACGTCCGCACGGCGGGCAGCGAGATCGTCGTTCAGGTCACCGGTCAACCGGGCGTCACCTTCACTTTCCAATCCGCCTCCGCCGTCACCGGCCCGTGGCAGAAGCGGACGAACCCCACGCTGCCCATCACGGACCAAGGTCTGGGCGTTGGGGTGACAGAATTCAGCGAAGCACTGGAATCCGGTTCGCCCCGTTTCTATCGCACCGTGTTCCCGGCTTATTGATTTCGCACAACGAACGAGAAGTCGAACTCCATACAGACGGGGGTAGGGTTTGGGGCGGCGTTTGGATTCGGAGCGGGTTTGCAGGAGGGCCTGACCGCAGCAACGACAGGCGGCGAGGGTGCCGGCAAAGCTCAAGCGATCGGGCGGCACGCGATCGCGGCGGGCGGCTTCGAGCATGACACGTCGGGCCAGACCTTGGGCCTTAACGAAGCGCCATTCGGATGTGACCCCATGATCCTGCACGTTCGCGCCCCAGGCGTTAGGCGAGAATCCGGGTCTGCGCGCTGCGGTTGACAGTCCTTGCAGTGGCTTCATCATGACCGCGCTTATGCGGAACCGATCCACCACCGGCGGCTTTCTTGGGACCTCGCGTCAGTCCGCAGCGGTTCTGCTGGCCGCGGCCGGCCTTGCGCTCTCGGCCTCCAACCTCCAGGCCCAGGTCCGCGAGGTCGTCTGGCTGTACGCCCAGAACTGTGCCGGCTGCCATGGCGCCAACCTCGAAGGCGGGCAGACCGACAGCCTCTTGGATGACCGCTGGATCCACGGTCGCGGAGACGACGAGACACTCTTTCGCATCATTCGCGACGGTGATGAGCTCAACGGCATGCCGCCGATGAAAGGCGATCTCCATGACGCCGAAATCCGGGCACTCGTGGTCTTCATTCGGGAGAAGGCGGCTCAGGCTAAGAACGCCCAGGCGGTTCATCACCAACCGGTGGACGGCCAGGTGGTGGCCAGCCGGGAACACCGCTTCCGGCTGAAGACGGTGGCGGAGGGGCTCGCAACGCCTTGGTCCGTAGCCTGGTTGCCCGACGGGCGGCTGCTCGTCACGGAGTTGCCCGGAACCCTCCGCTTGAGCGAACGCGCCGGATCCGACCTGAAGCCGGTTGCGGGGACGCCGACGGTGCGGTTCAAGGGACAGGGCGGGCTGATGGACGTCGCACCTCACCCCGGGTTCCGGACCAACGGCTGGCTTTACTTGGCTTATGCTGAAGCGGGCGCAACGGCCGAGACACGCGACTCCGGGATGACGGTCATCGCGCGGGGCCAGATCCAAAACCAGAACTGGACCCGTGAGCAGACCGTTTTTCGTGCGCCCGGGTGGAGTTACCGTCCGGGCGGTGTGCATTTCGGCTGCCGGCTCGTGTTCGATGCCGCGGGCCATCTCTTCTTCGCGATTGGCGAGCGCGGCCACATGCAGGACGCCCAGGACCTCTCGCGTCCCAACGGCAAGGTGCACCGGGTGTTCGATGACGGGCGCATCCCTCCGGACAATCCGTTTGTGGGCATCAGCAATGCCCTCCCCTCCATCTGGAGCTATGGCCACCGCAATCCGCAAGGTTTGGACCAACACCCGGTGACCGGTGAGCTCTGGGAAACCGAGCACGGGCCGCGCGGGGGCGACGAATTGAATCTCATCCGCCGCGGAGCCAACTACGGCTGGCCCATCATTACCTACGGCATGAATTACAACGGCACGCCCATCACGGCGCTCACATCCCAAGAGGGGCTCGAACAGCCTGTGGTCCATTGGACGCCCTCCATTGCCGTGTGCGGCATCGCCTTCTACCATGGCAAGCGCTTCGCCCGCTGGCGCAACAACCTGCTGGTCACCGGTCTGGCCTCGGAGGAGTTGCGCCGCGTCGTCGTCGAGGGGCACCGCGTGGTCGAACAAGAACTCCTCTTCAAAGGCATCGGCAGGGTGCGTGACGTGGCGACCGGACCCGATGGCTTGCCGTACGTCGTCCTGAACAAACCCGACAAGGTGGTGCGATTGGAGCCGGAGTGACAAACGCCCCTGGCTCCGCCCATGGGGTCACATCCGAATCCTTGACCGACGCAGCCTGGTGGCGTGCTGTGTCGGGCGTAGCGGGCAGCCGTTGCGCATTGAAGTGGTGGACGCAGGGTATCCTGTGCTGATTCGGGGACCTCGAGCCAGAGCGCTGCTCCTGCAGGATGCGGACCGGCGCAGCACTCTGCGTGCGGTGGCCGGTGGCGGAACTGGCGGACCGTTCCGCGCAAGGGTTGGCCGATCACCCGGAGCGCAAGCGCTTCGTTGCAAAGCTCGAGAGCGATTTGTCAACTATTCAGATGCGACCCCATTGCCTTCTTCGACGTTAGGTAAACGACCCAGCAGATAGGCTTCACCCGCGCTCCTGCTCAACCACCGCTCATGGAAGGGCGTTCTTCCGGCCTGCACGCCTGGGTCACCGCCACCAGTCGGCGCTGGCCTGCAAGCGGGCGACCTCCTTCTGCAACAGCCGACCCACCCGGTGCTTCGCCAGATAGACCTGCATGGCCGTGACCTTCAGCATCTGCGCCACCCGGGTCACCGAAAGCCCCTGGGTGACATGCAGATCGAAGAGTTGAAGCTGCCGCGGCGATGCCTTCTCCACCACCTTCTCCCGAGCGGCCCGAAGGAGGCTCTTCTCCCATTCCGCGTCCCAAATCGGCTCCAATCCGTCGTCGGCCAGGTCCGGCAACCGCTCCTCCACGTCCGTCTGCGTGCCATTGCCAGACGGCGAGGGCAGCGGTTCGAGCCGCGGACTGCGCTTGCGGAACTGGTCGGCAATGCGCCACCGGGTCAGGTGCATCAACCACGCCTTGAACGAGCCGCGCGCGGGATCGGTCTTGAACTCACCGATCTTGCGCGACACGCAGATGACCGTTTCCTGCACGACCTCCTCGGCCTCGGTCTCGGTCAATCCAGCCTTGAGGGCCACCTCGTAGATCAGCCGCCAGTAGGTCTCGAAGAAATCCCGCCAACTCTCCTGGTCTTCCTGGTCCTTCAACCGGCTCAGGAGACTGTGCCGCGTCGGCAGCAGTTGGTTCAGTTCATGGTTCATGCTCGTCGGACACCCGGCGACCGCCTGGCCTGTCTTATCCATACACGTAACGGCCCTTCACTTCCTTTCAAGCAAAATGCAGGGAACTGGAATTGACTGAAAGGTCTCTTCACCCAAGGCCCGAAGGTGGTTCAAGTCCCCGCGTCCCGGCAGGGCTCTTTCGATACGCCGTAGCGGCGAAACTGGTGTTCGCCGCAAGCAACCGGCTTTCCCGCGAGACAATGGCGGCGAACGCCAGTTCGCCGCTACGCCAGAGGAATTCTGAAACGCCCTCCGGTGAATGAAGATGTTTTGAAAGAACCTCCCCACTCCCTCCGTGTATGGATGGGCTCAGGAATTCGCGCCTGGTGCCCGGCAGAGCAAACCGAACAATGCGGACAACCCAGAAATAGACGGGCGATCTACCCGGAGCGGCTCTGGAGTAGGAGAAGCGCCTATCAGGCACAGGCCGCACCGGACCTTGCACGAAGACGGAATTGTGGACAACCAGCAACCAGCGCTCCCCATCAGGGGAACCCCAGCAACCATGAAACTGAAGCATATCGAGCCGCTCGGCAGTCTCCACTCTCAGCACACGCCCCTGTCACTCTTGGCAGCCGCAGTCCTCTGCTGCGCTGGAAGTGGAGGTGCAATAAACGCGAATGCGCAAATCCAGACCGCCGGAGACCTGCTGGTGGACGTGAACGCCACAACTCATGGCGTAGGATGGCTCGACTATATCCCAAACAACGGGACCATGGGAGGTGGATTTGAAGCCCGCGGGGGCGGCACGACCACACCTTGGCTCATGCCGGCCAATGGCAACGGCACGCGGGGAATCCAGTTCGACGGCAATGATTACCTGCGACACGTGATGAGCAAGGGAGGAGCGTCACTGCCTGCAGCAGCCGGTCTGGTTGGACTCAACCCAACTCGCTCCATCGAGGTCTGGGTGTACAACCCATCAATCGGAGGCGAGGAAACGATGGTGTCCATCGGCAAACGCGGCGGACCCTCAGGCAGCAATTGCTCCTTCGGCTATGGCTCCATCGAGGCCTGGGGAGCGCTGGGTGGATGGGGCAACCCGGACATTGGTTGGAGTCCGCAGGGACCGCCTCTCGCTGGCCAATGGCATCACTTGGTGTACACCTACGACGGCACGACCACGCGCGTCTATGCGGATGGCGCGCTAGCCAACTCCGAAGTGCTTGGCTCTGGCGCTGTGAACACTCATTCGGGGACGCCCATTCAACTGGGCGCCCAACTGGAGTCAAACGGCACCACGGTCACCCCGGAACACCGCGGCAGTCTGACTCTCGCTCGGATACGGATTCATGATGGGGTGCTGACTGGCGCCCAAGTGCTGAACAACTACAACGCTGAAAAGGGCGACTTTGAGAATCCAACGGGAGAGGGGTCTATTCCTTCTCCGATCCATCGTTGGAGCTTCAACAATCCGCCATCGATGGATGCAGCGGGGTCGATCATAGAGGACTTGGTGGGCAGCGCAGACGGTATCGTGATCAATGGCAGCGGCACTGCCACCTCCACCGGCTCACGCCTCGCCTTGAGCGGAGGCAGCCTCAACGTGGCCCCGTACGTGGATTTACCCAACGGACTGCTTTCCAGCCAGAGCGCGGACAACGGCGGTTCAGGTCAAGTCACCATTGAAGGCTGGGTGAGGATCACGGGTAACCAGGGGACGTCACGTATCTTTGATTTCGGCTCGACAACGACTGGCGAACTGACCGGTCCGGGGGGAACGGGTGCACAAGGCCTTGATTACCTGGTCCTGTCCGCCGAATTCATGGGCGACGTTAACGTTCGCCGCGTCGAAGTCCGCAATGACGACGGGGCCAGCGCCGGAAGGGACATCTTCGATTACGGCACCTTCACCTTCAATACCGACCTGCATTTTGCTCTCACTTGGGACGAAGCGAACGGCTTCATCAAAGCCTATGAGAACGGTCTGGAGGTCGGAACGCTGTTCACGGACAAACGCATGAGTGCGATCAACGACGTCAACAACTGGTTGGGCCGCTCCAATTGGCCGGACAACAACATGCAAGGGGAGTTTGATGAGTTTCGCATCTACCCATTTGTCCTCGATCCCGAGCCAATCCTGCTCAGTTACGAGGCGGGCCCGGATGGGGAGCCTTGGATGACTGAGGAGCCCCTAGTGATGCACGGCGTCAACAATGGCGACGGAACGATCACGCTCTCTTGGACTGGCGGTATGGCGCCGTTCACGGTTCAGGAATCACTCGATGTTAGCAGTGACACGTGGGGCAACCTCTTAACCACCCATGACCGATCCGTCAGGATTCCCGTTCTTGAGACGAACGCGTTCTGGCGGCTTATGAATGGCACCGCGCCCACCGGTGAGATCAGCGGCTTGTTAAAAGACGGTACAGGCGAACCGTTGGCAAACCAGATGATCCGTGTGCAGGGAACCGGGCAGTCAACCGTCACTGACAACGAAGGTGCGTTTAATCTCGGCGGCGTGATTGCCGGTTTGGCGTCCTTAGTGTTTGAGCAGGATGTCCTCGTACTCGACGAGGAAGGCGGTGAGGTTGAGGTTGTCAAGGAAGAGATTGTCGTTGAGATTGACGTGCCGCCTGGTGGTGTAGCACGGCTCGCACTCACAATAGTCGTAGTGAAGGTGGTTGTCAGACCGCCACCCCCTTGTGACTGCAATCCGTGGTGCGGCATTGTGGGAGGGACCTTCAACGGCATCCAGAAGGTCGTCGCCGGTGGAGGGAAGCACGGTAACTGCGCCGACCCTCCGCACGTGGTCATCACCGGCCCCGGAGCCTTTGTGGACGTGCTGCAACCGATTCGTCGGACATTCGCCCCCGCCGGCAATGGCACGTGGACCGTTAGGTCCGAGATCTGTAACAAGACGCAGACGGCTGAGATCACCCTTCCGTAGCAAGGACACGCCCATGGATGATCAGGCAGAATACGACCGGCGCTTTGCAAGGCGAGTCGAGCGCGATTCTCCAGAGTGGTCGGCATTCCTCAGACCTTCCGCGGATCATGGCTTCCTGTCGCTGGATCTGTCGCGACTCTCGAATCAGCCCGGCGCATTCCTGGAGGTGCGGACGGAGGAACTGCGGTTGTCCGTGTTCCTGGCCACCCATCACGCGCACTTTGACACGGGCGATGAGGAACAGCAGTTCAGAGAGTGCATCCAGTTCGTCCGGAATCTGCTGCAAGAGCGGGTGGTGACGCTGCAAGTGTACCAGGGCGAGAGGTTGGTGGCGACTGACGCCTGCGCCTGCGACGAGGTGCCACGGATTGTGGAAGCCCTCCGACGTGAGCGGGCGCGGAGTCAGCGGACCCGGTGGCAGCGGTTTACAGAGTGGTTCACGCTGTCACCGAAGCCTGCGACGCGGAGCAGCGAAGCGGCCGAAATCGACGGGCCGGGCGGAGCGGCGTTCTGCCTGCCGCCAGGCCGTGACCAGGGGACACCGGCCGCTCCCTGTCGCGTGGTCATCAGCTCGTGGCACGGCAAGTTCAATGAGGAGATCCTCCTAGACTGACAAATTCCACTCCAGAGACAGGAGAGCGGCGCCGGCCAAGCCCCGGCACGCAACTGGCGCAACCGGCCGCTCGCCAGGGTGTCACGGCGATACTGCTCTTGCGGTTGAGCCCGAGCGAGCAAACCAATGAAACAGGCAAACGAGAAACGGGATGGGCGGTCCGGCCCGAGCAGCTCTGGCCCGGGTTACGAGCTTGTCCTCCAACCCACGAAAGAAGGCAGCAAGATTATGAAAAGGACACAATCCAACCTCATCCGCGGGGCGCTGGCCTCGCTGGTGATCATCGCGCTGGGAATGGCGGGCGCTTACGAGGCCAAAGGCGGCAAACCGCCCAAGCCCGTCGATGGTCCCGCATACCTGGTACGGGCCGACTTTGCCGACACGACTGCCGACGAGGATGTCAACATCCTCGCCGATGGTATCTCTTACAATGGGTGGGACTATTGGGATTACAGGGATTCCGAATGTCCCGCCGAATATGCCGTCGGCAAGTCGGACCTCGACACGGGAGGTCGATGGCTCTTCAGCACGGCCTTTGAAGGCGATCTGGGCAGGAACCTCGGACGCGGGGTTGTGCTCAATTGGGAACCGCTGGACCCCAAAAGCCCGGATCCAGATTTGGAAGCCGAGTTGGGCTATCCGGAGAGCGGTGGATTTGGCGACGCGGTGGGAGTCTGGATTGATGCCGACGTGTTCAAGGACACCGTCCGGGATGCGGTGGTTTTCAAATTCTGGGAAGGCCCCTACGGCGACGAAGCAGGCAGGAACTGGCAGCTCAGCTACCTGGAGCCGCTCTATGTCGTCAGAGTTGACGCCGACACGGCAGTGCTCACGACGCAGAATCCCCTTACGGGCGAGCATGACGTTGCCGCGGCCGAACTCATCAACTCTTCGGGCAAGGGCAAGCCCGTCGTCGTCGGAACGTATTGGATGCCCATGACCATCACGGTTTACCGGACCGCTCCCTGAGCTTGCGGCCAGGGAACAATCAATCGCAACTCAAATCAAAGGAATCTGATTGTGAAAACACTCAGACATGCGACCAAGCTGGCGCTCGTATGCGGCCTTATGTGTGCCGCCGCGCAACTCGCGAGAGGGCAGGCCATCGAGTCCTTTCAGATCGGCGAATCGGCCCAGGTCACCTTTGAGGGAATGACGCCCGAGGCGGAGATCGGCGCGGTTCCCGAAGCCGGGATCGTGATGAACGGCTGGTATACGCGCAATGAGGATGTTTACAAGGACAACCCGTCCGTTCCCACGGTGGCTTTCTTCGAAACCAGCCCTGGCGTGGTTGCCTTCGATCCGCCCGTAGCCCGAGTCAGCTTCTACTATGCCTCCAGCTTTGACCACCCGGTTACGGTCCGCGCCAAAACCGGCGACTACGAACAGACTCTTCCTCCCAACCCGGACTGGTCCGACATGTGGAAGCCTCTTTCCGTTTGGGACCGGGTAACGCTTGACGCCGGCGAGACCGTGATCATTGCCCTCGAGTTTTCGGGTTACACTGGCGGCTCGTTCTACCTCGACGATCTGTAGGTCTGGCGTGCCAACACCCAGGTGATTGACGTCTGCACGTTCGAGGGCGGAACTCAGGGCGGGCTGATTAATCCGGAGAACGGCGGGCTGACCGAGGGCACCGCCTCGAGGATGCGCTTCCCGGCTCCGCGGCGGACGCTGTTGGGTGGGCCGTTCGCCAACAAACCCTCGGATCCGACGGTGGCTTTCTGGACCTCGGAGCTATCCGCCGACGTGTCATTTGATGTGCCAGTCGGTGCCGTGGCGTTCTACTACGCGGCGTATTGGCCTGTAACGCTGGAGGCTTCTGACTCCAGCAAGAACGTGATTGCCACGACTGTGGGCGCCGGCAATTGGGTGTATGGCCAAGGTCTTGTCGCATGGGACGTTCTGTCCGTCGAGACCGAGGAGAACCTCATCAGCAGCGTCCGCGTGACTTCCTACCCGAACGCCACCCTGCTTGACAACTTCACGACGGTGATCAAGGACCCGCTGGTGGAGGTGGAGATGGATCTCAAGCTGTAGAATTATCCCAACGAGGTGGACCCGTTCAACCTCACCAGCAACAAACCGCTCGAAGTGGGCGTGGTCTCCACTGCGGACTTCGACGCCACCATGCTGGACCTCGCCACCGTGACCCTGGGCGATCCCAACCTGCCCGGCACCGTCGCCGCGCGGGGGGCGAGCCTGGCCGACGTGAACGGGGACGGCTTGATGGACGTGAGCGTGGACTTTGGCTAGGCGCGGGACTTTGGGGCGGCGGGCGCGCGGGACAACCAGAGCACGGAGGTGGTGCTCCTCGGTACGACCGTGACCGGCCTGGCCGTGCGCGGTTGGGATCAAGTCCGCATCGTGGGCCAGTAGGAATCCGCCGGCCGTCCAGGGCACTGACGCCATCATCATTCGTTGTGGGCCTCGCTGAGACTGCCCCAACCAGTCGCCCCATTCCTTGGCAGGCTCTGGTGTCCGTGAAGTACGAGCCTCGTCACCTCGACTGCTACGGGACGCTGAGAGGGCCTGCCGCGAGAGGAATCTGGCCGAAGGCCGGTCCGTGCTCCCCCGCGCTCCGCGCTGAGACCAAAGCGGCGGAAGACCGCCGCACTCCAAGACGCTGGCGCGCATACCAAGCCACTCCGAATGGTCGCCAACTCCTGGATTCTTCAGGGCGTTGATGCGTCTGTCGCGTTCGACCCTGTGTAGGCCGAGTTGGGGCGCGTGGCCCGATCAGCGAAGAACCACTGGGCCCAGCGGGTGTAGGCATCCGCGTCCGGACTGGCCAGCAGTTGGGTTCGGAGATTCCATAGTTTTTCCAAGGAAACTGCCTGCGGGAGGCGTAGGTCATCGAGGCGCTGGCCGCCGACCGCTTCGGCCAGATCCGCCAGCCAGGCCGGGACGGGAGCGGTGGCCTGGGGTAGCGCCCAGATCTTCGCCGTCCCGTCGCACGAGGTCGTGACCAGCCAGCGTCCGTCCGGACTGAAGGTGGCGAAAGTCACCCAGTCGTCGTGCCGGAGCGGGTCGCCCAGCGGCAGGCCGGTGTGGGCGTCCCAGAGAAAGGCGGCATGGTCCCACCAGGACACGGTGACCACGCGCTGGCCATCCGGACTGAACTCGGCGTGCATCACCCAGCCCTTGTGCTGGAGCGGTTCGATGAGTTGCCGGCCGGTGCGGGCGTCCCAGATGCGCGCGGTGCGGTCGAGTGACGCCGTGACGACGCGCGCGCCGTCCGGACTGAACTCGGCATGGCGGACGGTATCGTTGTGCAGCAGGAAATGGGTGACGGCCTGCCCGGTCGCCACGTCCCAGACCTGGGCGCAACTGGGTGAGTCCCCGGTTTCCCTTCTCGCAGCGGTGACCAGCCGGTCTCCTTGAGGACTGAAACGCGCGGCCCGGACGTTCTGGCCAGCGCCGTACACATACGGCAGGCGTTCGCCAGTTTCGACGTTCCAGACACGGGCCCCGTCCCGCGAGCCGGTAACGACGAGGCGTCCATCGCGGCTCATGTCGGCGGTGCGCACGGGCATGAAATAGTTGCTGCCTTCGTCCTCGTCCTGGTCCTGGAATCGGCGAAGCATCTGGCCGGTGCGTGCGTCCCAGAGCGCGCCGTCGTTCAGCCAACAACTGGTGAGGAGATTGCGGCCATTCGGAGTGAAAAGCGCGCTGCGAACGCCCCGGCGGCTCTCATGCGGGAGTTCCCGCAGCAATTCACCGGTGGTGGCGTCCCAGATCCGAGCCGCTTGGTCGCGACAGCCGGTCGCGATGCGGGTGCCATCCGGGTTGAAGTCCGCGGAGAGCAAGCCGTCTTCATGCGCCAATGGCGGCGTTACCGGCTGGCCGCTGGCAACTTCCCAGACTCGGGCGGCGCCCCGCAGAATGGGATCGGGTTGGCGTTCGTCGTCGCGAGTTGACCGAGGCGTTTGGATGTTGGACACCACCCAATCGGTGGTGGTCAAGAGCCGCGAAGAATTGGTGTTGAACCGGGCAAAGACCACAAAATCCTCGTGGGGTAGAACTCTGGGCAGGCTCTGGCCAAGGCGTGCATCCAGGAGCCAGGCCACCGATTCGTTTCGGAGCTTGACGAGGATGTGCTCCCCGTCCGGACTCAACTCCTGGCACGGGATGCTCTGGTTGTCGTAACGAGCTTCGTGGATGGGCTCTGCGCTTTGGGCGTTCCAGACCCGCAGGTCGCCAACGGCGGATGCTGTCAGTGCCAGCCGGCCATCGGCGCTGAAATCTACATGGGAGACAAAACCGAAATGTTGCAAGCGGCCTACCCGCAGTTCGCCGGTCTGGGCGTCCCAAATCCTGGCCGTTCGGTCGTTTGAACCGGTGATCACACGCGCCCCATCCTGACTGAAAGCCGCGTGATTGACCGGGAAATCGTGCCCAACAAGGCTGACCAGCAACCTGCCGGTGCGGGAATCCCAGAGGCGGGCGGTGTTCACGCCCGAGGCGATGAGCAGGCGCGTGCCGTCGGGGCTGAAACAAACCACGGAGGCTCTGCCGGGATGAGTGAAGGTGCAGAGCAACGAACCGGTTTGCAGATCCCAGACTTTGACTGCCCGATCCGAACATGCCACCGCAATGCGGTTTCCATCGGGACTGAAGTCGGCTTTGGCATCGGTCCCGGTAATGGCTTCCGGCATGTGCAGAGGTCCTGCCAGCTTGTTCCCGTTCCTGGCATCAAGCATCACTGCCTCGCTGGACAGACAAAGCAGCAGTCGTGTTTCGTCGGAGCTGAACCGGATTATTCGCACCGGCCGCGATTGCGGCAGCCAGTCGGTCACCGGTTGGCCGGTTTCCGCGTTCCAAACGCGCACCTGTCCACCGCTCGCCGTGGCGGTCATTCGCCCGCTGGGACTGGGCTCGATGAAGCTGATCGGACCGTCATGCTGCAGCGGCGGACCGATGCGCCCGCCGGTTTGAACGTCCCACACGGTTACCGTCCCATCCTGCGAGCCGGTGATGATCCGGCGCCCGTCGGAGGAGAATGTGGCCACCGTCCCATCTGCGGTGTGAGCCAGCCGTGCCACTGGCAGCGGGAAGCTGCGCTGGCTCAGGGCCGCGAGGATCCGCTCGGCCACCATCCGGTCCGTGGGGTCCTCTCGTAGCAATCGGGCCAAGCTAGCCAACGCGGTGGAGGCCTGATCCGCGGCGAACATTTCCTCCGCCTGCTTCAATTCCAAATGCTTGACGGCGCGCTCGGCGCGTTGCCGGGATTCTTGTGCCTCCTCCGTTTGGCGTTTTTGAAACCAATAGCCGCTCGCGGCGAGTATTGCCAAGGCCGCCACCGCCATGCTCGCGCGAGCCAGCAGGGTGAAGCGCCGCTCCAACACGTGCTTGCGGCGCAGGGACCTGCCGGCATGGATCAGCATCAGGTCGTCATGGACCTCACGGGCCGCTTGGTATCGCTTACGGGGATCGCTGTGACAGGCCTTGAGGATGACCTCGTTGAATTCCAGGAACTGTGCGTGGCCGATTCGGTCCGCCAGTTCCGCCGGCAGATTGGGAAACTCCTGGCGATCCTGGCCGGTGCTGCATTCGTAAAGGACCTTGCCCAGACTGTAGATGTCCCCAGCCACGCTTCCGGGACCCTCCGGGGGCAGATACCCCCGCGTGCCCACCAGCGTCATTGTCTGGTCCTTCTCCGCCACCAAGCCGATGTCCGCCAGCTTCGGCACGCCGCCCACCCAGATGATGTTCCCTGGCTTGATGTCCCGGTGAATCAATCCTTCGGCATGCAATTGCTCCAGCGCCTGCGTCAGGGCTAATCCCAGCTCCACACAGTCCCCCACCGGCAAGCGGCTTCGCCGCCGCAATTCCGTCTCCAACGAACGTGGCCGGTAGCTCTCCGGCTCGATCTCCTGACCGCGCTCGACGTCATCGGCCAACTCCATGGCGTAGTAGTAATACTGGTCGGTCGCATCTCGCCCCACATGGAGCAGCGCCACTTGGCTGGCGTGCTTGCGCGACACCGGCTCGTACTTCCGAATTCCTTCGAACTCGCGATCGTACGGTCGCGCGTGCTCGAAGCGATCACGATAGATCACCTTTACGGCGTCGTAGCGGCCCAGGGCGTTGCGCGCCAGCCACACGTCGCCGTAGCTGCCCACGCCGATGCAGCGGACCAGTTCGTAATCGGGAATCTGGGGCGGGGCGTGGGGCGCAGGAGGGGTGCAAGTTCTCCCTCCGGGGGAGGACCCGGATTCAGCCTCCGGCGAGAGCCGAGGCTCCACTCCGGCAGGCCCATTGGGCATCGCAGCCTGCCCCTTGTCGTTGCGGTGGCGGTTCGATTTCACGAGGCACCTGGCCCTTCATGGTTGCGTCGATCACTCCTCGTACAAGGCCAACGCGATGAGCAGGGGAGTGGTAAAGGCTATTATAGCATTTCCCGAGTAGAGGTGGCAACCTTCGATGGAGTGCCTCTGCAACTCAGACACTGGGGGGAGGGCGAGCGTGAGCGCGGGGCGGGCGGTGGGACGGTGGGGGGTGCCTTGGGGGTAGGAGCGCGAGGACGCGGTGGCGGACCGGGTCAAAGGGGGACGCGTTGTCGCGAGAGAGCGGGAAGGGCATCCAGCAGCGAAGGATTCCCCACTCGGTCCCCTGACGCAGACCGATGGCTAGAGCTGAGCCTCGCGGGTCGGAGCGAGGGAGGGCTCAGGACTCCCTGGAGCGCGTCGCGCTCAAGGGGATCGACAATGGGGGCGGAGGTTCTTGACCGGGGTGAGGAAGCTCTGTTCCAAGCGGCGGATTTGCCGCAGCGCACGCTCCCGAGCCTCGGGTGTCAATTCCAGGACTTCGCGGGTGAAGGTCAACAGCGGCAACTGGACGTAGGCGTGTTGGTGATAAATGACCACGAACTGATGTTCGAGGTTGAGCCGGTCCTGGATGAAGTCCGGATGCCGAGAGGCCAACTGCTCCTGGTGGAACTTCCAGAGCTGCCATTGCCGCAGGGTGTAACTCAAGAGCACGAACACCACCTGCGCGGCGATGGCACTGAACGAACGGGAGTGGAAGTCGGTCAGGTCGTGAAAGCACTTGAGATGGCGATGCCGCTCTTCGATCCCCGAGCGCCGGCGATAGTCCCGCGGGGGAGTTTGAGGATCGACGAAGTCCTCCGTGGTGAGCAGGGCCCAGTCGTCCTGATGGGCGTCAGCATAGGTTTCCCGCAGGACCACCACGTTGAGGCGAACCGAGGCTTCCGCCCATTGGAAGCCCTTGATCGGACAGAGGGCGCGAGCGGTGAGCACGGTCGCGGGGTCGGGCGGGGGCGCCTGCGCCTTGAGCCGGGCAAGCGTCGCCTGGCGATGGTCTTCGCGCTGCTGGATGCCGGCGGGCCGTGGGGGCGGGGGAGGCTGGATCGGTTCGGACACGACCCACTCTTGCCAGGGCAACTGCTGGGCCAGCCGCCAAGCGTCCTTCCAGAGGTCCATGTTCTTCTTGAGCGGGATGAGCACGTCCACTCCCAGGACGCTCTTGCAGTACGCGATGCGCGCCCCGTCGATGAAGCCCCGGTCCAGAATCAGTTGCTTCATCACCCCCGGCCCGACCTGCTGCACGAACTGCTCGACCAGTTGGTAGAGGACCGGTAACTCGTGGACGTTGCCCGCCACCACCGCCACCGCCGCATACACGAAGCTGGGGCCGCGCAGGTGCAGCAGACTGACCAGCTTGTAGCACCGTTCCCGATGCGCCTTCTTGCGTTGCGCGGGCGTGAGCGTGTCGTAGTCCACGGGGTGGTTGTGCTCATCAAACCAGAGCACCGCCGAGCCCTCATAGGCCGGGTTGTCCGGCACGAAGAGATAACTGGCATCCCCGATAAACACTCCCTCCGGATCAAAAAAACCGTGCTGCTGGAAGATCGCCTGCACCGGCCCGTTGAACCACCCCAGCCACCGCTCCGCCTTCACATCCTTCACGAACTTGCGCAGCATGTCCTGATCGCAGGGCGTCTGCCGATCATACTGGTTCTTGTCGTTGAACCCCACACACCGCAACGCCACCCGCCCCTCTTCGCGGTCCAGATGCTTGGAGGCAATCGCCGGATCCAGCGCACTCAAGAGCCCTCCGCACCGCACCACCCGCTCGAACGCATGAAAGGCATGCTCGCCATGCAGCTTCAAACTCAAGTTGGCCGCCAACACAAACCACTTGGGCACTTCCTCCTTCTTGCGAGCCGTCGGCATCGACTGGGCCAACGCCTCCAGCATCTTCTCCCGGAAACACAACTCGAAGAACGCCTTCTCGTCGGCCTGGCCCAGGATCTCCAGACCCTCAAAGTCCCCCTGCCGGAAGGCTTCCAACACCCGGTGGGGATGCGGCTCAACCAGTTCCAGGTCCATCGTCGGGGTGGGGAGGCGGCCAGCGCTTCAGGCGCTGCTCGGCCAATTGATCGATCAAGCCCAGCAGGCGGGCCCACTGCTTGACCAGGAGCGCCCGCGTGCGTTGCCAGCGGCGGTATTCGCGGGTCAGCGGACGCAAGCCCCCGCGCTGGCCGGCCGGCACGGCATAGAGGTGGTTCTTACCGGCTTCGCTCCGCGTGAGGACCCAGGTGGGGTGCAGTTCGCCGCGGGCGCAGTGGCAGGTGGGTTTGCCGCACTTGCGGCGCAAGAGATAGAGGGAGCCCTGGACCATGGGGGCGTCGCGCTGCAGGGCGCGCAAGGTCCGGGCCAGGGCGCGGTAGAGCAACCAGAGCTGCTGGCGGAGCCGGGAGACGGACTCGCTCATGACTGTATTCACTATAATGTACCGAATACAGAACGCAAGCCCAAAATCGACCCGGCGAGCAAAAACCGATAGTCAAGGTAGCGGGGCCTCCGGAAAAGCCGCTCCTACGGCCGTTCTACGCGCCCTCCCCCCAGTGTCTGAATCACAGTGGTAGAATGGCCGGATGAATAGCGAAATCGGCGCCAACTCCCGACGGGCATTCCTGGGCTTCTTGGCGAAGGCGCCGCTGGTTCCAGTCGCGGTGCTCGCGGCCCGACCCGCACAAGCGGCGCCCCCCACGCCCGCGCGCCAGGTCCTCATGAATGACTTCGCCATCGCCGGCTTCCGGTATTACGACGGGGCGAAGGAACTGCCCGGGCTGGTCGCCGGGACGAAACTGACGCTGCGCGCCGAGCCGGCCAACCCCTACGACTGCTTCGCCGTCGAGATCTTCCACGGAAACGCCAAGCTGGGCTACGTGCCCCGATTCTGCAACCGGCACATCAGCCGGCTGCTTCAGGACGCCGTGCCGCTCACGTGCGAAGTAGAACGGGTCGATGCGGAGGCACCGCCTTGGGAAGCGGTCGCCGTGAAGCTCTTCCTCATCGCGGGGGAGTCCCAGTTTCGAGCAAGAATGGCTTGACCCTGCATCACCTTGATGCATACTGATGCTTGAATGGCACGCGAGATGGGACTATCAACCGACAGTTCAGAAAAGCGCACTACGCGCATCACTGTGACGCTGCCGCCTGACAACTATGCCCTCCTGGTCCGCATGGCCAAGAGCAAGAAGGTCTCGGCCTCCTGGGTCGTGCGCGATGCTGTGGACAAGTATCTCGCAGCCGATATTCCTCTCTTCCGGCAGGCGTCTCCCGGTCAATCCCCCGAATGATGAGAAGACCGACCGCAAGGAACCGACCGCGCGCACTGTATAGGCAGAAGATCCGTGCGCGGTGCACTGATATCCGTGGCCCTTGCACGCCCGAAGCCGCGTTGACGCTGCGCGAAGAAGCTACCTCCGCCGCCCTTCCAGATCTGAACGTTGTCGATCTCTTTTGTGGGGCCGGCGGCCTTTCCGCGGGCTTCCAGATGGCTGGCTATGGGGTGCTGGGCGGCGTTGATGTGGACCCCGACGCAATCGCGACGTACGGCCTGAGCTTTCCGCAAGCGTCAGCCATCAACGGCGATCTGAGGAAACCGCCGATCCGCGAGCGTATTATCGACCTGGCCAAGCGCGCGGACGTGCTTGTTGGCGGCCCCCCTTGCCAAGCGTTCTCGCAAGTCCGTAACCACTCAAGACTCATCGATGACCCGCGCAACTCGCTCTACTGCGAGTTTGTTCGCGTGCTTGGCGAAACATCTCCTCGTGCTTTCGTCATGGAGAATGTGACCGGCATGGACCAGATGGGGGTCCGGCAGCAGATCGCGGAGGATTTGTCCCTGGGCGGTGAATACGCCGTGCGTTCCCAGGTAGTCGATGCCGCGGATTTCGGAGTGCCGCAAACCAGGAAGCGCCTCCTCTTTCTAGGCTGCCACCGTCGACTGAACTTGGAGCCTCCGTTCTTGCAGGGAAGCGGTGCTACGTCGGCCCTAACGCTTGCACGGCGCAACGGATCGACGCCCGTCTATTACGAAATCGAGCATCTCTCCCCCCTGTGGTCACGGACCCTGGCGGCGGTCATGGAGGACGCCGGCAATCTTCATATCGTCACCGTCGCACAGGCGATTTCGGACTTGCGACACCTGCCTGTTGGAAACCGTCGTGACTCTTTGCCATATTCAGAGCTACCCGTGCCGGAATCCGCGTATCAGGCGCTCATGCGACAAGGCGCAGGGCCTGAAGTGCGCAATATCCAAGTGCCGCGAATCAACCTCGACACTGTGATGCGGCTGAGAAGCATCCCTCATGGCGGCAACCACCGCGATCTGCCGGAGGAGCTCCTTGGACGCTATTTGACAGGTAAGCGTTGGGGGCAAGACAACGGCAGTGGAAGGCTTTCGCGGCGCCACTTTTACGCCTACCGCAAGCTGCATCCCGCTATTTGGGCTTGGACCCTCAACACCAAAGCCGACTCCGCCTACCACTACTCTGTCAACCGAAGTCTCTCAGTGCGGGAATTTGCACGAATTCAGTCCTTCCCAGACCGCTTTGTTTTCACAACCGATCCTAGAAGGGGTACTTTGCCGGGGCGAATAGACGGGGGATCGGCTCATTCGCGATACCGCCAAGTGGGCAACGCGGTGCCGCCGTTTCTCGCGTGCGCAATAGCGACGGCATTTCGTGAGCTTCTCGCCGCGAAGTCCCTTACCGACACCCCATCACAATAATCACCGTCTTGGCCACTGAACACCAACAGATTCCGGCCGACTCCATCCTCAACACGCCTTTTGGGGAACAAAACCGCAGGCGACTAATCGCTGAGTACTTCGAGGAGAAAGGTGCTCCGAGCGCATCGTCGGCATGGTTGCGTGTCTATGGCCTGCTACTGTGGGTCGACCGTACGATAGGACTCGCCCACTGCTATGAGAGCGATAAGTGCCAACCAGGGCGTCGTTGGTATGCGCGTTCATTGGCGTTCCATAGTTGGCTGGCGGCTGCATTTCAAACCACGCCTCTTGAACTGGGCCAGCACCTTGACTGGCTCTTCATCCATGCCCTTGAGGACTGCCTAAGAGTACTTTCGCGGGAGCAGAAAGTACGGAAGGAGAAGGCAGAGGCACAGCGTGCAGCTTTCGCTGGCCAGCAGTTTCCTTTGCCAGGGGCGGACTCCGAGATTCAGCGCATGCTCGGCGAGGCGCTCGCCCCCTACTTGTCTAGTCAGCCGCCTGAAGCCGTGTTTGACGCGATCTCCGAACGGCTTCGTGAGTATTGGAGGCAGGAGAACAAGCGAAAGAACCTACTCGGAGAAGGTTTCGAGGACGTGCTCGCAGCTGTGCTCGGCTCGGCAGGCGGCGCCGGACTTTCAGCGCGGACGCGGACCAGTATCGCCGAGATTCCTGGGTTCTACGCGCCCGGTCCCAAAGACAAGGCCACGAAGGTGGACGTTGTTGTCGAGCACACGGCTTGGTCGCGGCCTGCGCTTGTCAACGTGAAGTGGTCAATTCGTGCGGACCGCGAAGACCAGCTCTGGGATGACTTCAAGGAGTACGTCCGCTTTGACCGCGACCATCGTGGTTTTGACCATTACCTCATCACCAATGAGTTCGACCCGGCGCGACTCAACGCGGTTTGCGACCGGCGCGAAGCTAACAGTTACGTTTTCAAGCAGGTAGTTCATATCACTACGGATGGGCTGCTTGCCGCTTACGGACCGGCTCTCGTCGTGGATGATGGAGCGGATACCGGAAGGCGAACGGGCGAGTCATCAGTCGAACGCGTGCGGTTGCAGGTACACCAGGGGCGACTCGTCAGCCTTTCGGAGTGGCTCGTCGCACTCGGAACACGGACGATATGATCCGCCGGCCACTGAGAGTGCGGGATGGTTGACGTTTTCACCAGGACAAAGCGCAGCGAGGTCATGTCGCGTATCCGCTCGAAGGGTAACGCGAAGACTGAATTGCGCCTCCTTGCGATGCTCCGGAGTGAAGGCATCACCGGCTGGCGACGACATGCACAACTGCCCGGGAATCCCGATTTCGTTTTCCGGAGGTGCCGCTTGGTCATCTTCGTCGATGGGTGCTTTTGGCACGGCTGCCCGCGCTGTTACCGCCGCCCCGCCTCCAATCGCCGATACTGGGATGCCAAGGTCATTCACAATCGCGCCCGCGACCGCACGGTTACCCGCGAACTCCGGCGTGCCGGATGGAACGTTCTGCGCATTTGGGAGCACGCCCTAAAGAACCCCAAACGGTGCCTCGAGAGAGTTTTGCTCAGACTACGTGGTAGCGCGCAGGTGACCGATAAGCGTCCGAGCCCAAGCAGGAGTCCGCGAGCGCCTTATGCAAGCGAGTGAGTTCCAGCTCTTCTGCGAATGGGCTAGCGCCGCGCTGGCGAAACACCAGGTGCACGCGTCGTTTCAGAATGCCCTTCGCGCCCTGCTCTCGGCCGAATTTCCTGGCAGCACTGCCGTCGCGGAGGTGTATGCCGTTGCGGGAGGACGCAACGACATGGTCCAATACTGGCAGGATGGCAAGCGCGCCGTGTTCGAGCTTTTCTGTTCCCCAAGCCAGATCCCTCAGGACCTGCGCCTGTTGGAACGCGCCGAAGCCCACTGGAAGATCGCTGTTCTACTCGATGAGGCGGTCAATCCCGACCTGTCAGCAGCTTTCTTCCACAAGAAACCTGAAGGGCTCCCATTTCTCTGGCTCAGCCAAGTTATCATGCCAACTAACGCGACTGAATGCCGACTCAAGCTCCGCCAGTTACTTAGCATGGAGCCACTTTACCCTTCGCGCCCCCCTCACCCAATTGACCAGACCCCTCTTGTTCAGATCGCCCACGCCGAAGACGGTATTATAGCGCAGACGGGACGAGGTGACATCAATATCAATCAGAAGAGGATTCTCCGGCCTAAGATCAGTCATGAACCAGGTGACATCTCGGAAGAGACTGCCCACGCGCTCCAAGAACTCATTCGGCGGCTCGCCGAGACTGATGAACAAGCAGGCAAGGCAGCGTCCTACGGTGAGTATCACCAGCGGCTAAGACGCCGTTATAGGGTCGCTTCTTATCGGAAGTTAACTGTGGCTCAAGGTGAGGACGCCATTAAATGGCTGCGCGAAGAACTCGGCCGCAAGGTTCCAAGTCTTCGACGTTCAAACAACGACGAATGGCGTAAACGGATTTACCGGGCGATTTGGGCTTGCGCGCGGGAGATGGGATGGGAAGAGAGTCGGGTTTACGGATTCGCCAATACGGAATTGGGGCTGAAGCAGCCGATCTCATCACTGAAGGAGGTTGGCGAACAGAAGCTCGAACTGCTTCGTGACAAGCTCCGTAACTTGGCGCGGCGTAACCGCTAAGGCGCTCAGATGCGCTCCAGCAGTCCGAGTAACCGTGCGCGGTCGCTGTTGCACGTTTTTGGAGTCATCGCATCGAGTGCTTGGCGCATCTCCTCCTTCACCGAAGGTCGATTCCCGCCGTCTGACAACATCTTAGGCATCGCCTTGAAGATGGCGGTGCGGAAGTCCTCCCGCCCCGGCCGGAAGTAGTGCTTCATCACGACCTCGACCGTGCGGTGGCCGGTGACGCGCTGGACCAGTTCGAGCGGGACCCCTGCAGCCAGGGCGAGGGTGATCCAGGTAACGCGGAAGCTATGGAAGCCTCGGGTCGAGATGCGACGGCGGCCGTTGGCGGTGTCCTCGGGCGCCGCGGGTGGGGTGGGGTTCCGAACCTTGCCCCGGACCACCATCACGCCGAGCGCTTCTTCGAGTTCATTTAGATAGAGGGAGACGGTGCCCTTGCCGCACCCGGCCGCCTCGGTGACGGCGTCGATGTTGGCGCCCTGAAGGTAGAGGTCGATGACCCCGCGCATCTTGTCCGTCTTCTCCCCCGGCGGGCGGGCGTCCAGGTAGGCGGATGCGCGCTGGCGGAGATCGGCGGGCGGGAGTTCTGGGAGGCCGGGATCGGGCTGGGGATCGAGGGCCTTGGCCAGGAACTTCTGAACCCGCTTGCTCATCCCGCTGGAGTCGCGTCCGTAGATCTCCGCCTGCTCAGGGAAACAGAACGGCGACCGCCCGCGGCGCGGGGTCCTTTGCAACTCTTCGCGCAGCATGGGGAAGATGGGGATGTCCACCCGCTCGCCGGTCTTCGAGGTCTTCACGGTTATGAAGCCTTCCTTTAAGTCCACGTCAGGCCACCTGAGCTGGCAGCAGTCGCCCAGACGCATCGCGGTGCACATGCCGGTCAGGATGACGGGGCCGATCAGGCGGTCCCGCTGGCAGGCGTCCTGGATGGCTTTCAATTCCTCGACACTGAAGGGTTGACGGCTGACGGTTTCTGACGCCTTGGTGATCAGGCCTCGAAACGGGTTCTTGCCGGCGGGGAGATCGGGGTGAAGGTGGGCGAAGGTCGAGCGGAGCAGCTTCAGGGTGTCGTTCCAGGTCTTGGGCGTGAGGCCCCGTGCTTCCTCGGTGGCCATGAACGCCGCGGCGGTTTCCGGCTTCACGGCCATGAACTCGGTGACGCCTTCCTGGTGCTGGGTGGCGAACTCGGCGAACCGGCGCATGACGGTTCGGCAGTGGGCCTCGTGCTTCGGGTTCGGTTCCTTCCGCCGGGGGATGGCCGCCCAGAGGTCCGGCAAGTCGGCGAGCTTCGGGAAGTTCACCTGGGCGCCGGTCTTGATCTCGACCAACCGTTCGAGGATCCGTTCCTCGGTGCGATCGTCTTCGAGTTCCTTCTGGCGTTGCTCATACTTCGCCAAGGCGCGACCGCGCGAGCGCTCGAAGGCGTCATCCCCTTGCTGACCTATCGAGGCCGGGCGCTGGCCTGGTCAACGACAATGATTATTCCCCACCGGCGACAGTCAGAATTCCCCACTGATCTGCTCTGGACGGTTGTGGGGGAAACTGAGGGATCGGCCCCTCCGGTGGAGCGGAGGGCTGGTGGCTGGCG
>Ga0209605_1000942_pt1 | contig 34747 bp, 26 predicted proteins | sample AD_UKC035_MetaG_FD_184408 | JGI IMG/M metagenome (GOLD analysis project Ga0209605, IMG submission 184408) | Active sludge microbial communities of municipal wastewater-treating anaerobic digesters from USA - AD_UKC035_MetaG (SPAdes) (version 2) | ecosystem: Engineered > Bioreactor > Anaerobic >...
GCACCTGCGAGGTGCACCGCACCGGAGGGGGGGCGAGGTGCAGCGCACCTGCGAGGTGCACCGCACCGGAGGGGGGGCGAGGTGCAGCGCACCTGCGAGGTGCACCGCACCGGAGGGGGGGCGAGGTGCAGCGCACCTGCGAGGTGCACCGCACCGGAGGGGGGCGAGGTGCAGCGCACCTGCGAGGTGCACCGCACCGGAGGGCGGGCGAAGTGCAGCGCAGCTGGAGGGGGCGGCAGCCGTTGACACGCTGCGCCTGGTGTGGTATACTGCGGGAATGGACCGGGCCGGAGGGATGGCCGGCCGTCCTGGAGCTGGCGGTGCCGGAGCTGCGTGGACATGGGGGGGCGAATCCCTTGCTGTGCGTGACGACCCTCTCAGCCGGCGGCCCGCGCGAAGAGAAAGGAGGCCGTGCCATCGAAGCAACCCAGTACTGGTGCTAGGATGCCCCTGAATCTCTCTCGCTTACCAGGGGGGCCAGCACTGCACCTCCACTGAACCCAGAGCCCTCCACAACTGCTCTACCCAAAGGAGGGAGCCGCCGATGAAGCGCCTGGTTTACCTGTCGTTCGTTCTTGTCCTGTTGGTTGGGCTGCTGCCGGTGACGGCGACCGCCCAGCCGTCCGCACCCGCCGGACCGCCCGGTCCGGCCAACCCCAGCCGGGAGTCAAGGACCTTTCCGGAGCCGCCGCGGCCCGAGGGCGTCCTTCTCCTGGAGCAACTGCCGAACCAAGTCGACGGCTACTTCGCCGACTCGCAGTCTCCGCAGTCGATAGCGGAGAACTTTTCCCTGGCCGAGGAACAGGTGATCGAGCAGGTCCAGCTCTGGTCGGGCTACTTTTCCTTCGACACCCCCTTCAGCGACAATATCACGATCATGTTCCACGACGATGCGGGTGGCGTACCGGGAACGGTGCTCTACTCCGAGACCCCCGTGGCGTCGGCGCGGGAACAGACCGGCGTCATCCTGTTTGGCGTGCACGAGTACCTGCACACGCTGACGCTGGCGACGCCCTTGGCGCTCGGCCCGGGAACCTACTGGGTCGAGATCTACAACAACAACCCCGGCGACGACGACATCTTCTTCTGGGAGACGGGCAACGCCGACAGCTTCGGGCGCGGCCTGCTCGGCTACGCATGGGCTCCGTCGACCCCTGGCGCCGGCTGGCTTTACGATACAGGGGCCGAGCTGGCTTTCCGGCTGATCGGGTCCGACGAGCCGGAGCCCTGCGTGTGGCAGACGGTGTGGGCCGAGGACTTTGAGGGCGGCTACGGCAGCTGGTCGATGGACGGCCTGTGGAACCCCGAGAACGAGGCGGATGCCTGCGGCGCGTTGGTGGCCCCCTTCCCCAGCTCGACCAACGACGCCTACTACGGCATCGACGGGCAGTGCACGTACGACAACGGGACGGCGAACAGCGGCAGCCTGACGATGCTGGTAGACGCAGATCTGATCGGCGCGTCCGACGCCGAGGTGGCCTTTGGCAGCTATGAGCAGACCGAGTGCGGCGGCGACTGCGGCTACGACAATCGCTCTGTCGAGGTGAGTGCCGACGGCGGCGCGACGTGGGTCAGCGTGGGCGAGGGCTACATCGAGAACGGCTGGTATGGATGGGCCGGCAGCCTCACCAGCTTTGCCGGCGGCACCGTCCGGGTGCGCTTCCGTTTTGACACGGGCGACGACTTCGGAAACGGTTACTTCGGGTGGATGGTAGACAACGTCGAGATCCGAGGCTGCTTCCCAGGGTCGACCGACCCCGACATCTCGGTGACGCCCGAGTCGCTGTATGCCGAGCAGTGCGCGGACGAGGTCACCCAACAGACGCTCACGATCTGCAACGAGGGTGGGGAGGAGCTGACGTGGAGCCTGGCAGAGCAGCCGGCCCCCTTGGCGGGCGGTATCGACTCCCTGTCCGGCTCGTACGTCGCCTTTGACCCGTCAGCCGGCGGCGATGCCTGCTATACGCCGGGGACGGCCGGCACCTTCTGCTTCAGGGCGCACTCCTTCAGCCCTGACTGGGAGTATATCTACAACGTCTGGCAAAAGTTCCCGTCAGACTGGACGGTAGCCAACGTCTATGTCCAGGGCACGCCCTACTGCGCCCACGGCACGTGGGGTTCCTTCTCCTGGTCGTTCGAGACCAGCCCCAACGAGGTGAACATCTACCACCCGCGATACCAGGCCAACTATCCAGACGAGAACTGCATAGCCTACTACTGCTTTGAAGCCACACCCGGCGTGGGCGGAGATGCCTCGTGGTACTGGGACGGCGACGGCTACAACAATACGCCGCATCACCCCTGCAGCGCGGACCAGTACACACCGGCGAGCATGAGCGCGGAGCCGTGCGATGAATGGGCCAACCCACTCGCCACGGTGCCCGCCTGCATGGCCGACATCCCCTGGCTGAGCGAAGACCCCACCGAGGGGTCGCTGACCCCGGGTGCCTGCACCGACGTTGCGGTGAGTCTGGACTCGGCTGGCATGGCTCCCGGCGACTATTTCGGCGACCTGCTCATCGACAGCAACGACCCGGACGAGCCGCAGGTGGACGTGCCTGTGCAGATGGACGTCATAGAGTGCAACGCCTTCCCCGACATCTCGGTGACGCCCGAGTCGCTGTATGCCGAGCAGTGCGCCGACGAGGTCACGAGCCAGACCCTTCAGGTGTGCAACGCAGGGGCGGCGGACCTCACGTGGACCCTGGCAGAGCAGGGAGCCAAGCAGACAGCACTGGCGCCTGAGGGCGCGCCGGTGGTACCGCACGGCGCGAGCTCCAACCAGCCGGTCCAGCTGCACAAGGCGCGCCTGGAGAGCAACCCCATCCTCGTGCTTGCCACGACCTTCGTCGACACTGTGCTGCAGGCGCTGAACGAGCTGGGGTACGCCTACGATTATGTCAACGCCACTGACTGGGTCGGGATCGACTTTGCGCCCTACGAGGTGGTCATCGTCGGGATGGACGGCGGCCAGATAGAGGCCCCCAGCCTGCTCAAGATCCGCACGGACGTGATCGACGTGGGCAAGCGCGCCATCTTCCTGGGCGGCACCTGCTATCAGCCGTTCGCCATCGGCGTCAACCAGTACCTGGTGCTCAACGATGTGAACAACTACTGCTGGACCGTCTCCAGCACCCCGCACTTTACCGTCATCAATCCGACCGACCCGCTGGCGCAGGGCCTGCCAAGCCCCCACGACTTTGCCAACAGCTCTGCAGCGTACTACCAAACGCGGGCGACCGATCTGGATATCCTCACCATCGCGTTGAACGGCGACGGGTATGCCGACTTGTTCTACAAGAACAACGCCTGGCCCGTCGTGGAAGGAAGCCAGCCTGAGGCGGGCGGAGACCTGATCTGGCTCATCAACTCGCCCTACTACTCCTACTGGGCCGACCCGAACGACTATGCGCTGCTGAAGCAGGTCCTGGCCAACAGCATGGAGTATGGCGGAGCGGCCGACATCCCCTGGCTGAGCGAGGACCCGGTAAGCGGGACGGTGCCGGCTGGCGAGTGCCAGGACATCACCGTCACCTTCGACTCGACGGGGCTGGCTGCTGGCGACTACTTTGCCAGCCTGGCGATCGACAGCAACGACCCGGACGAGCCACAGGTCATCGTCCCGGTGCAGCTGACGGTGCTGGAGTGCGGCGGCACCTTGACCTGCGGGTTGATCAACCACGGCTTCATGCTCGACCCGTATGGGCGTGAGCTGCTCAAGTGGTGGGTCGAGGCGATCGACGAAAACGGAGCGATCGTGCCGCTGGTGGCGGTGGCGGCGGACCTGACGTGGCCGATGGGCGGGCCGGTGAGCCGCACAAGGCTGACCCACTGGGACGGCTATGCCCGCTTCCACTGGGGATCGAACCTGCCCGGGACGTGGACAATCGATGTGACGAACATGACGCTGGCCGGCTACACCTTTGCCGACGGCCCGCAGTGCTCGGCGACGGCGGTGGGGAAGTAGCATCATAGGGCGGGTTGGTTTGCCCGTCCGGTGAGGTGCAGCGCACCTACGAGGTGCGCCGCACCGGGAGTGGCGCCCTCCCCGGAGGCCTGGGGTCTCCGGGGAGGGATTGTTTTTGGGGGCGAGGTGCAGCGCACCGGAAGGGAGGCGAGGTGCAGCGCACCTGCGAGGTGCACCGCACCGGAGGGGGGCAAGGTGCAGCGCACCTGCGAGGTGCACCGCACCGGAGGGGGCGCGGGGCCAGCGGAGGGCTCTAGCAGATCTCTAGCGAACCGATCGCCCAATTCTAACGTAGAGGGTATAGGATGGGAACGAAAGGGTAGGGTGTGAGGTGAAAAGCTCGCTGCGGCTGGGCAGGGTACTGGGCATCCCGATTGGGGTGAACTATACGTGGTTCATCATCTTTGTGATGGTGACGGTTTCGCTGGCGACGGCGTACTTCCCGGGGCGCTATGGGGATTGGGGCCGGGCGGCGTATTGGGGCGTGGGGCTGGCGACGAGTGTGCTCTTTTTCGCGTCGGTGCTGCTGCATGAGCTGGCACACAGCGCAGTGGCAAAGGCGTGGGGCATCCCGGTGCGAAGCATCACGCTGTTCATTTTTGGCGGGGTGGCGAGCATCAGCCGGGAGCCGGACAGGCCGCTTTCCGAGTTGACGATCGCGATCGCGGGGCCGGCGGCGAGCCTGCTGCTGTCGCTGGGCTTTGGCGCGGCCTGGCTGGGGGGGCAGGCACTGGGGGTGGAGGCCCTGGCGGCGCTGGGCCTGTACCTGGCCGGGATCAACTTGAGCCTGGCGCTTTTCAACCTGGTACCGGGCTTTCCGCTGGACGGCGGGCGGGTGTTCCGCTCGATCGTGTGGGCGGCGAGCGGGAACATGAACAAGGCGACGCGCTGGGCGTCGACGCTGGGGCGGGCCATCGCGATGGTCATGATCGTCGGCGGTGGGATCTTGGTCTTCCGGGGCAACTGGAGCGGGCTCTGGCTGGCCTTCATCGGGTGGTTCCTGGAGAATGCGGCGAGCCAGGGCGCGCAGCAAGCGCATGTGCGGGAGGCTCTGGAGGGTTACACGGCTTCCGACTTTGCGTCGCGCACCTGCCAGCCGGTGGACCAGAACATGCCGCTGGATTGGGTAGTGCGCGACTATGTGATGCCGAACGGTGCACAGTGCTTTGTGGTCACGGACGGCCAACAGGCGCAGGGCGCGGCGACGTGGAGCCAGATCCAGAAGGTACCGCGCCAGAAGTGGGGATGGACGCCGATCCGGCAGATCATGACGCCCTTTGGCGCCTTGCGGCCCGTAGCGGCAGGGGAGCCGGCGTACGCGGTGCTGGAGAGGATGCTCGTGGAGGGGCAGAGCCTGCTTCCGGTGATCGAGGGGAACCGGCTGGTGGGGCTGGTGCGGCAGGAAAGCCTGCTGGGGTTTGCGCAGACGAGGCGGTAGCGGGGAGAAAGCACCGGGACCTGCCCCTACTGGATAGGATTTGATCTCGGCTACGGGGCGTGCTATACTGGGACCGCTCACCGGCGTGGTTGGCTGGTGAGCGGTTTTTGCATTGAGGAAGTGAAAGGGTGTGGCTGTGCCGAGAGTACTGGCGATCCGAACGGAAGAGCTGGGCCGGGTCTACAAGCTGAGGCCGAGCCGCAAGCAGAAGCGGGAGGCCCGCAAAGAAGGCCGGACGGAGCCGCTGCCGGCGGAACTGGTCGCCCTGGAGAATGTGAGCGTCGAGGTTCAGCGTGGCGAGGTGTTTGGCCTGCTGGGGCCGAATGGGGCCGGCAAGACGACGCTGATCAAGATCCTGACGACGCTCCTGTCGCCGAGCAGGGGACGGGCGTGGGTCGACGGGCTGGACGTGGTCTCGCAGGCGGCGGAGATCCGGCGGCGCATCAACATGGTGACCGGGGGCGAGACGTCGGGCTATGGTCTGCTCACCGTCCAGGAGAACCTGTGGATGTTCGCCCAGTTCTACGGGCTGGACTATAAGACGACGAACCGGCGCATTGCCGAGCTCCTGCAGATGGTCGGGTTGGCGGACCGGAAGAGCACCAAGATCTCGGACCTCTCGACGGGGCTGCGCCAGAAGATGAACTTTGTGCGGGGTTTTGTGACCGACCCGCAGATTGTCTTCCTGGACGAGCCGACGTTGGGGCTGGACGTGGGCGCCTCGCGGGAAATCCGTGCCTATGTCAAGTCATGGGTGACGGAGAGGCCGGAGAAGACGGTGCTGCTGACGACGCACATCCTGGTCGAGGCCGACGAGCTGTGCGACCGGGTGGCGATCATCGATCGTGGCAAGATTTTGGCCTGCGATACCCCTTTCAACCTGAAACATGGCCTTCAGCGCGACGCGATCTTTCGCCTGCAGCTGAGCTACGCCCCGGACGGCGTGGAGGGGATCGGCAAGATGGCGGGGGTGAGCCGGTTCGTCGCCCGGCACTTGGACGACCACACGGAGCTGAGCCTGATGCTGGAGGACGAGAACGTGCTGGCAGAGGTGATCAGCGCGCTGAACGCCCAGGAGATCCGGCTGCTGTCGCTGGAGAAGCACGAGCCCACGCTGGAAGACGTTTTCGTGAAGCTGGTGGGACGCGGGTTGGACGAAGACACCAGCCAGAACCCGGGCGAGGAATAGCCCCGCCTGCACGGCGGGCCGTTCCCCCCCAAGGAGCGCTCGATGACCCTTGACTCATCCAATCCGACGCTGACGGTCAGACATACCGGCCAGGTCTTCCTGCTGGGCCACGCGCCCGTCACCATCGGCGGGCAAGAAGAGTGTACGATCGTGCTCGCCGATCCGGAGGTGTCGCCGCTGCATGCGATCATCTCGTGGCAGGGGGGAGGCCACATGGTGGCGGATGCGGGCAGCGCGAAAGGGACATACCTCGACGGACGGCGGCTGCGCGGCGCGCAACCGCTGCGCAACGGGTCGGTCCTGCGGACCGGCGACACCTTCTTCGACGTGCAGATTCCACTTGCGAAAGGCGCGGGCGCCGGCCTGGCGCCGGCAAGGCCCACAGCGGCAGGGAGCGCGGGAACAGCGGGTGCCGGGGAGTGGGAGATGACGGGCACGGGGGCAACGGACGAGCCGGCGGCCCCGGGCGGTGCGACCGCGGCGAGGCAGGGCCGCCCTACCACAGGCGTGATCATCGGGCTGATTGCCGGCGCATTCGTGGGGGTGTGCCTGCTGGCGGCCGCGATCTTTTTCCTGCTGGACCCGAAGCGAGGCGGGCCAAACGTCACGCTCAAATCCCCGAAGGAGGACGCGCAGGTTACCCTGGGCGTGCCCGTCTCGATCCAGGCGAGCGCCACGGGCGCGAAGGACATCACGCGCCTCGAACTGGGCGTGGACGGCACGGTGGTGGGCAGCAGCGTGAGCACGGATGCCGGCGGGCAGTCGTCGCTGAAGGCGGAGCTGTCGTGGATATTCGACCGCGCCGGACCGCACACGGTCACTGCCACGGTCTACACGGCGGGAGACAGGTCGGGCACATCGGTCACGCACCAGGTGACCGTCGTGGACGGCTCGGGCGCAGGCACCCCGGCGCCACCGACGCCGGGGACGGAGACGCCGACGGCGACGCCCACGCCGACAGGCACAGAGACACCCACGCCGAGCCCGACGCCCACCGCCACGCCCGACACACTGCCCCTGCCGGTGATCGAGTTCTTCCGGGCTGCACCGGAGACGATCGGGAGTGGGGAGTGCGCGACACTGGAATGGGGGCAGGTGGCGTATGCGGTGGCGGCCACGATCGACCACGGAATCGGCGGAGTTGCGACACCGGGCAGCCAGGTGGTGTGCCCGGCTGATACGACACTGTATACGATGAGCGCAAGCGGGCCTGGGGGTGTGACGACGCAGTCGGTGACGGTGACGGTCCTGGCCGGCCAGCCGGACCTGGTCATCGACTCGGTGTCGTTTGACCCCTATCCCCCCGTCCAGGGCCGCGACACGCAGGTCCGAATCGTCCTCCGCAACGCCGGCAGCGGGGCAGCGAGCGCGTTTGGCTGGGAGTGGCAGGCCGGCTCGTCCGGTTTCTTCTCGGGCATGGTCGAGGGAGGGCTGGCCAGCGGCGGGTCGACCACCGCCAGCCTGACCTGGAGGCCGGATGCCGCCTACACAGAGCTGCTCACCGTCGCACGGGTGGACGCCGGCAACGCAGTGGCCGAGAGCAACGAGGCGAACAATGAGCTGCGGCAGACCATCGAGGTGAGCGCGGCCGGCGTGACGATCGTGCTACCCGGTGAGGCAGGCCTCGACGGGTACGTGACACGCGACCAGGGCGCCTACCCGGCCGGCGAGGTCCGGGTGGGCAGCGAGGGGGCGTCGGCACACCGGGGCTTCTTGAGCTTTGACCTGCGGGCCATCCCGCTGGGGGTGAGCATCACGGATGTCCGGCTGCGCTTTTATCAGCTCGACTACACCGGGAGACCGTACCAGCGGCTGGGGAGCCTGACGCTGACGCTGGTGGACTACGGGCCCAGCCTGGACGTCGGGGATTTCGACGCACTGGGGGTGGGGCCCCTGCCGCTGGGCAAGCAGAACCAGCCAGGGTCGTGGTACGAGGTCTCGAGCGGGGCGCTCGGCCAATGGCTGGAATTGGCGCGCAATGCCGGGCTGGAGCGGCTGCAGTTCCGGCTGCGGTTCGAAGAAGAGGCGGGCGGCGGCGACGAGCCGAGCTATATCCGGGTGGAAGCGGGGGACAACTCACTGGGAACCGGCAATGTGCCAGAGCTGGTGGTGAGCTACTCGGGGCAGTAGGGCCAGGCGAGGTGAGAGGTCGGGAGACCGGGCGCAACTTGGGTCGAGGCCCTTGATACTGGTATAATGAGCGAATGAACCGCGGCTGGAGGGGAAGCTCGGCGGGAGGTGGAAGACGCCTGAGGGGAGCCTTGGGGCTTCTGCCCACAGTGGTCGCGGTTCTGCTGGCGGCGGGCCTGGCCGGGTGCGGCCGGCAGAAGACCCCACTGCTCCCGAGTCCAGCGGCATCCCCCACGCCGGCGCCCGCGACGGTACCCCAGCCCACAGCCACACCGGAGAGCACGGCAACCCCGGTTCCGCTCCTACCGGACCTGGTAGTGTCCTCTGCGCGCATCGAGCTGGAGACGGGCGGCGCGTGTGACTACCGCTCGACGGCGCTGGGAACGCGCCTGACGGTCCGGAACCTGGGCGCGGGGGATGCCGGGCGCTTTTACGTAGAAGCGAACGGCGCCCAGGAGCTGGTCGCGGCGGGATTGGCGGCGGGCGGGGAGCTGTCGCTGTGGCTGCCCGGCTACGGGCAGGCAGACGTAACGGAGGCGACGGTGGACGGGACGGGCCTCGTGCCGGAGAGCGACGAGGCCAACAACACCTTCTCCGAGATGGTGCCGATCCCAACGCTACCGGCACCGTGCACCGCCACGGCGCTCAGTCCAGGCATCTTCACCGCAACCCCGGCACCCTCCTCGCTGCCGGCTCCGACGGAGACACCAGCGCCCACGGCGACGCACACGCCCAAGCCGCCCGGCGTGACCGTGCGCGAGGGGCAGACCACGATCGCCACCTACCCCTACTCGGCGTTCACCCTGGCAGCCTGGAGCGAGGCGTTCCAGATATCGTACCCGGTATTGGACCGGGGTGCCTACGAGGCCTCGGGCCGTGCGCCCACCAACGTGACCTACCGGACGGTGACGGTGGAGAACGAATATCTTAGATTGACCTTCCTGCCAGAGGTGGGGGGACGGCTGTACGAGGTCGTGTACAAGCCGACGGGCCACCGGGAGACGTACCGCAACCCGGTGCTGAAGCCAAGCCCGTGGGGCCCGATGGAGCAGGGGTGGTGGCTGGCGGCGGGCGGGATCGAGTGGTGCCTGCCAGTAGAGGAGCACGGTTACGAATGGGGGGTCCCGTGGACGCTCGAGGCACGGCCTGAGGGCTCGGGTGCGGTGGTCACTTTGCGGGACACGACGGCCACCGGCCGGGTGCGGGCGAGCATCGAGGTAGGGCTGGAGGCAGGGGTGGGGTACTTTACGATCCGGCCCCGGCTGGAGAACCCGACCGGGGCGCCGGTGGCGGTCAAGTACTGGACAAACGCGATGCTGGCGCCGGGCGGGAAGAACGCGCCGTCGGCGGACCTGCGGTTTGTGCTGCCGGACGTGGTGACAGAGGTGACGGTGCACAGCCGGGGCGACGAGTGGCTGCCGGGACCCGGCCAGCGGATGGCGTGGCCCGCGGTTGAGGGGAAGGACCTGAGCCGGCTGGGCAACTGGAACCGGTGGCTCGGCTTCTTCGAGGACCCGGCGGTGGGGGAGTTTGCCGCGGTGTATGACGTGGCGTACGATGAGGGGATGGTCCGCGTCTTTCCGGCCGGCACGGCGCAAGGTGCAAAGGCGTTTGCCTTTGGCTGGGGCGACCCGATCGCGGCCTCCAACTGGACGGACGATGGGTCGAGCTACGTGGAGCTGCACGGCGGCCCGGCATCGACCTTTGACGACAGCGTCACGCTGCCGGCAGGCGGCCACCTGGCGTGGACGGAGGTGTGGTACCCGGTAGCGGGGCTGGGCGGGCTGCGGCAGGCGAACGCCACGGCCGCACTCAACCTGCAGGCCGGCGGGGGGCAGGCGCAGATCGGGGTGGCGGTGACGCGGCGATGGAAGGGCGACGTAGTGCTGCTGCTGGACGGGCAGGAGATCTGGCGAGCCGGCAGGACGCTGGCTCCCGGGCAACCGCTGCGGGAGAGCATCGCGCTGGGCCCGGATGTGCCGGAGACGGGCGACTTGACCCTGCGCCTGGCTGCGCCCGGCGGCGGAGTGGACGCTGAGTACCGGGCCTCAATGAGGCTAAGATGAAGCTACGATTCTGGAGAAGGAAGAAAGAGAGCGAGCCAGAGGTGCTGCTGCCGGTGCCGGCGCGCCTTCCTCCGCTCGAAGGGGCAGACGAGCCGGATGAGGCCGAGCGCCGGCGGCGCAGGCACGTGTCGCGCTGGGCGGCCGGCCTGGCGGTGGCAGCAGCACTGGTCACGCTCTTTGTGCTCACGGCGGCCGGCCTGGGCGTCTACAATGGGCTCAAAGCGCGCCGGGAGGCGAACCGGGTGACGGCCCGCGAGCACTATGCGCTGGGGCTGCAGCACCTGGAAAATGGGGAGTATGAGCTGGCGGTGGGCGAGCTGGAGCTGGCCCGGCGCTATGACCCGGCCCTGCCCGATGTCGATGCCTACCTGCGGGATGCGCAGGCCCTGGCCCAAGGGGAGATTTCGCCGACGTCGGAGACCCGGCGGGGTGCGGTGGATCTGCTCTACCGGCAGGGCGTGAAAGCCTACGAAGAAGGGGAGCTGGAGGAGGCGATCGCCGACTTCGAGGAGCTGCGGGGACTGGACCGGGAGTACCAGCGGAAGAACGTCGAGACGATGCTGGTGAATGCGCACTACGAGCTGGGACTCACCGGGGTGCGCCAGGACCTGTTGGACGACGCGGGCGCGCATTTCCGGGCAGTGCTGGCGCTGGGGGTGGACCCGGCCCGGCAGGAGATGGCCCAGGACCAGCTGAATCTGCTGGACCTGTACCGGGCAGCGCTCAGCCGCTGGGGGCAAGATTGGCCGGCCACGATCCAGGCACTGAAGGGGCTCTATGCCCTGGCACCGGAGTACAAGGACGTCCGGGCCCGCCTGCACGACGCGCACGTGCTGCACGCGCAGGCCTACGCGGGCGAGGCGGAGTGGTGCAAGGCGCAGGAGGAGTATGACGCGGCGGTGCAGATTTTCCCGCTGGAGGAGACGGTAGACCGGCGGGATGACGCTGCGATCCAGTGCCAGGTCGCGCTGGCGGTCACCGCGGTTCCGACGCCGAAGGCGAGCGCGACACGGAAGCCGACGCCTGCGGCCGGCAGCACGCCGGAGGCGACGCCGACGGCCGGCACGCAGCCCGTCGCGGCGGCAGGGCGGATCGTGTACCCAGTGTATGACGGTATCCTCAAGAGGCAGAGCCTGTACCTCGTGGACGCGAGGCAGGCCGTGCCGCAGCTGCTGCTGGGGGATGCCTCCCAGCCCGCATTCGCGCCCGACCACCAGCAGCTGGCCTTCCGCAACCTGGAGACGAGCCATCAGGAGCTGGGGATATTGAACCTGCGCACCAACTCCACCCACTCGCTGACGCACAACGTCGAGGACTCGGCCCCCACCTGGTCGCCCGGAGCGGACCAGATCGTGTACGCCTCCAACAGGGAAGGCGACCGGCGGTGGCGGATGTATGTGATCTCGCCGCTCGCCAACCGGGAAGAGGGGAACTTTTGGGGGTTTGGGCAGATGCCGGCGTGGGCGCCGGATGGCAGCGAGATTGCGTACCGCGGCTGCGACCTGTATGGCAACAACTGCGCGCTGTGGGTCATGGAGCCGGGCAACTACAACCAGGCGCGACTGACGACCGATCCGAGCGACAGCTCTCCGAGCTGGAAGCCTGACTCGTCCCAGGTGGCCTTCATCTCGTCGCGAGCGGGCAACTGGGAGATTTATGCGATCGACGTGGCGTCGGGTGTCGAGCGGCGCCTGACGAATCACCCGGCGACCGATGTGGCACCGGCCTGGTCGCCCGACGGGAAGAAAGTGGCCTTTCTCTCAAACCGAGACGGAGCCTGGGCCGTCTACATCCTAGACATTCGGTCAGGGCAGGTGCAAAAGCTGGTCGAAGCGGGCGATGCCTACCCCGACCCCGTGCAGGAGCGGCTGGCCTGGGCGCCGTAGCGCGGATACACGGAGAGGTGGACAAGGGCATGCGGATTGTCATCACGGGGCACAGGGGGCAGCTGGGACGGGCGCTGGAGGCGGTCCTGGGGCAGCGCCAAGCCGGGCCGCTCGGCAGGTGCGTGGTCAGCGGCCTCGATCTGCCCGAGGTGGACATCACCGATCCGCAGGCGACCGACCGGGCCGTGCGAGAGGCAGAGCCCGACCTGGTGATCCACGCCGCGGCGCTGACGGATGTCGACGGTTGCCAGAGGGACCCGGAGCTGGCGTTCCGGGTGAACATGCTGGGGACGCAGAACGTCGCGCTGGCCTGCGAGCGGGCGGGGGCCGCGTTGGTGCACGTCAGCACGAACGAGGTGTTCGACGGCCGGCTGGGCCGGCCCTACTACGAGTGGGACGCGCCCTCACCCTTGAGCGTGTATGCCCAGTCGAAGGCCGCCGCGGAACGGTGCATTGAGTCCCTGCTGCGGCGCTACTACATCGTGCGCACGGCGTGGCTGTATGCGCGCGGGGGCAGCAACTTTGTGACCAAGATCATCGCGGCGGCCGACAGGCACGGCGCGCTGCGGGTGGTGACGGACGAGGTGAGCGCGCCCACCTATGCCCCGGACCTGGCGGAGGCAATCGCGCGACTGGCTGCCACCGGGCAGTACGGGATCTACCACTTTACCAACAGCGGCACGTGCTCGCGGCATGCATGGGCGAGCAAGATCTTGGAGCTGTCTGGCCGCGGCCGGGTGCCGGTGGAGGCGATCAAGCAGGAGGATTGGCCGCGGCCGGCGCCGCCGCCGCTCTTCTGCCCCATCGTGAACATGGCGGGCGCGGCGCTGGGGATCACGCTGCGGCCGTGGGAAGAGGCACTGGAGGCGTACTTCGGGGGAAGGCCATGACGGGCTCCAGCACCGCGGCACTGGGTGGGAGCGAGCCGCCCCTGGTGAGCGTGGTCATCCCGAACTGGAACGGTGCCCACCACCTCCCGGCCTGCCTGGGCGCGCTGCGGGGCCAGAGCTATGCCGGGATCGAAGTGATCTTGGTGGACAACGGCTCGACGGACGGGTCGCAGGCGATGGTGGAGCGCGAGTTCCCGGAGGTGCGCCTGCAGGCGATGGGGCGCAACCTCGGGCTGACGGGCGGCAACAATGCCGGGTTCCAGGCGGCACGGGGGGACGTGCTCGTCTCGCTGAACAACGACACGGAGGCCGGCCCGCGGTTCGTCGAGGCGCTGGTCGAGGGGCTGCGCGAGCATCCCGAGGCAGGGATGGCTGCGTCCAAGATGCTGCTGTTCGACCGCCGGGACACGATCCACTCGGCAGGCGATGGGTATGGGACCGACGGCGTGCCTTTCAACCGGGGCGTCTGGCAGCGGGATGAGGGGCAATTCGACGAGCCGGGATGGATCTTTGGAGGCTGCGGGGGCGCGGTGGCCTACCGGCGGGCGATGCTGGAGGAGATTGGTCTCTTTGACGAGTCGTTCTTCATGTACTGCGAGGACGTGGATTTGAACTGGCGGGCACAGCTGGCGGGGTGGCGCTGCTGGTACGCGCCGGAGGCAGTCGTATACCACAAGCTGAGCGCCACCGGCGGAGGGCCACTCGCTTCCTACTACACGGGGCGAAACACCGTGTGGGTGATTGCCAAGAACTACCCGGGCGCCCTGCTGCGCCAGAACTGGGGTAGGGTGATGCGCGCCCAGGCGACCGTAACGCGCGACGCGGTGCGGGCCTGGCGAGGGGACGCTGCGCGGGCGAGGCTGCGCGGACAGGCGGCGGGATGGCTGGGCTGGCCGCGGCTGCTGAAAAAGCGGCGCGCGATCCAGGCCAAGCGCCGCGTGACCGATGCGTACCTTCTGGGCATTATGACTCATTCATCCTGAACCGAGGTGACAGAATGCGCCGACCTATCGTGGCTGGAAACTGGAAGATGAACAAGACGGTCGCCGAGGCGGTCGACTTTGTGCGGTCGATCCGCCACGGCTTGAGCGAGGTCCGGGGCGTGGACCGGGTGCTGTGCCCTCCTCTCACGGCGCTGGCGCCGGTACGGGAGCTGCTGCTGCCGACCAGCATCCTGCTGGGTGCACAGAACATGCACTGGGAAGAGAAGGGGGCCTACACGGGCGAGGTGTCGCCGGGCATGGTGAAGGAGGTGTGCCAGGTCGTGATCCTGGGTCACTCGGAGCGGCGAGCCTACTTTGGGGAGACAGACGCGATGGTCAACCGCAAGGTGGTGGCGGCGCTGCGCCACGGCCTGCTGCCCATTGTGTGCGTCGGCGAGACCGAGGCGCAGTACGATGCCGGCCAGACGGCTGAGGTCGTCGGCGGGCAGGTGCGCGGCTGCCTGGCGGGGCTGAGTGCAGAGCAAGCAGCGGGGTTGGTGATCGCCTACGAGCCGGTGTGGGCCATCGGCACGGGAAAGGCGGCCACCGCAGGGGGCGCCGGGGCCGTCATCGGGCTGACGATCCGGGGAACGATCGCCGAGCTGTACGACGAGGCGACTGCGCAGAGTGTGCGCGTGCAATATGGCGGCAGCGCCACGCCGGCGAACATCGCCGAGTTCATGGCCCACCCGGACATCGACGGGGCACTGGTGGGCGGCGCGAGCCTGAAGCCCGACTTTGTGGAGCTGGTGCGCAGCGCAGCAGCGGCGAAAGGAATCGCCTGATGAGCAGCAACCCCAAGATCCAGAAGCTGGAGGAGATGCGGGCCCGGGCGCGCCTGGGGGGCGGGCAGGCGCGCATCGACACCCAGCACGCCAAGGGCAAGCTGACAGCGTACGAGCGGGTCGAGAAGCTCCTCGACCCGGGCAGCTTCCGCGAGCTGGACATGTTCGTCAGGCACCGCACCCATGGATTTGGGATCGAAGAGCAGCGGTTCATGGGCGACAGCGTGGTGACGGGGTGGGGAAGGATCGAGGGGCGCCTGGTGTACGTCTTTAGCCAGGATTTTACGGTGTTCGGTGGATCGCTGGGGGAAGTGCATGCGGAGAAGGTGTGCAAGGTCATGGACCTGGCGATGAAGAACGGCGCCCCGGTGATCGGGCTGAACGATTCGGGCGGGGCGCGCATACAGGAAGGGGTGGTGAGCCTGGCGGCGTACGCCTACGTCTTCCTGCGCAACGTGCTGGCCTCGGGGGTGGTCCCGCAGATCAGCGCGATCATGGGGCCGTGCGCCGGGGGCGCAGTCTATTCGCCGGCGATGACCGACTTTGTGCTGATGGTCAAGGGCACAAGCTACATGCACATCACCGGGCCGGACGTGATCAAGACGGTGACGCGGGAGGACGTCACGTCGGAGGACCTGGGGGGGGCCATGGTCCACAACTCCAGGAGCGGCGTGGCACACTTTGCGGCGGTGGACGAAGAGGACTGCATCTACCAGATCCGGAAGCTGGTGAGCTACCTGCCGCAGAACAACACGGAGGACCCTCCCTTCGTGCCCACCGACGACCCGGCGGAGAGGATGGACCGGGAGCTGGACGAGATCGTGCCGGAGAGCCCGCACAAGCCGTACGACATCAAGGATGTGATCCGGCGGGTTGTGGACGGCGGCGACTTTTTCGAGGTCCAGGAGCATTGGGCTCAGAACATCGTGGTGGGCTTTGCGCGGGTGGGCGGCTATTCGGTGGGGATCGTCGCGCAGCAGCCGATGGTCCTGGCGGGGGTGCTGGACATCGATTCGAGCATCAAGGCGGCACGCTTTGTGCGCTTCTGTGACTGCTTCAACATCCCGATCATTACTTTCGAGGACGTGCCGGGCTTTTTGCCGGGGGTGACCCAAGAGCACGGGGGGATCATCCGCAACGGGGCCAAGCTTCTGTACGCGTACTGCGAGGCGACGGTGCCCAAGATCACGATCATCACGCGGAAAGCGTACGGCGGGGCATACGACGTCATGAGCAGCAAACACATCCGGGGAGACATCAGCTACGCCTGGCCCACGGCCGAGATTGCCGTCATGGGACCCGACGGGGCGGTGAACATCATCTTCCGCCGGCAGATCGCCGAGGCGGCCGACCCGGAGGCGGAGCGGGCGCGGCTGGTCCAGGAGTACCGCGACACCTTTGCAAACCCCTTTGTCGCTGCGGAGCGGGGCTACATCGACGACGTGATCGTGCCACACGAGACACGGCCGCGGCTGATCGAGGCGCTGCAGATGCTTCAGAACAAGCGCGACTCGAACCCGCCGAAGAAGCACGGCAACATCCCGCTGTAGCGGACGATGGGCCATGGACTAGTAAGGAAGAGGAAGGATAGGATGCCCGAGCGGAAAGTGAGCGTTTCTCAAGCGGCGGAGGCGCTGACCCAGCCCTTTACGCACACAGTGCTTGCCCGGGTGGACGACTACTGCGCCTACTTGAGCCGGTTCCTGGGGAGCTACAAGTTCCACGAGCACATGAACGATGAGCTCTACATGGTGCTGGAGGGCGAGATCCTGATCGACTACTACGACGGGCCGAGCGTTGTCGTGCGGCGGGGTGAAACCCTGGTGGTCAAGGCAGGGGAGCGCCACCGCTCCCGCGCCGAGCAAGAGTCGCTGGTGCTCATGTTCAAAGCCGTGGACCTGTTCGCCGAGTAGGGCGGCCGGCGCGCTTGCCGCGAAGACTGAAGCCTAATAGGGGGCCTGTGCCTGTGGAGAGAAAGCCGGTTTTCATCTGCGACACGATCTTGCGCGACGCCCACCAGAGCCTGCTGGCGACGAGGATGCGCACAGACGACATGCTGCCGGTCGCCGAAAAACTCGACCGGGTGGGATACTGGTCGGTGGAGATGTGGGGTGGGGCCACGTTCGACTCGGCCATGCGGTTCCTCGACGAGGACCCGTGGGAGCGGATCCGCAAGCTCAAGGCGCGGATGCCAAGGACGCCCTTCCAGATGCTGCTGCGCGGCCAGAACGTGGTGGGCTACAAGCACTATCCCGACGATGTGCTGGAGCGGTTCATCGTCAAGGCCCACGAGAACGGGATCCAGGTCTTTCGCGTGTTCGACGCGCTGAACGACATCCGGAACATGCGCAAGGCGATGGAGGTGGTCAAGCGGGAGGGTGCCCACCTGCAGGGGGCCATCAGCTACACGATCAGCCCGGTACACAGCGTGGCGGCCTTTGTGCAGATGGCGCGCATCCTGGAGGAGATGGGGGCCGACTCGGTGTGCGTGAAGGACATGGCCGGGCTCCTGTCGCCCTACGTGGCGCACGAGCTGATCGGCCAGCTCAAGGCAGCGGTGCGCGTGCCGGTGCAGCTCCACACACACTACACGAGCGGGATGGCGATGGCTACGCTGCTGAAGGGGATCGAGGCAGGGGCGGACATCGTCGACACGGCCGTCTCGTCGATGGCGCTGGTGACCTCGCAGCCACCCACAGAGAGCCTCGTCCGCATCCTGCAGGAATCTCCGAGGGACACGGGGTTGGACCTGGCCCTGCTGGCCGAGATCAGCGGCTACTTTGCCGAGGTGCGCAAGAAGTACGCCGCGTTCGAGAGCGGGATGCAGGGTGTGGACGTCAACGTTCTCCAGTTCCAGATCCCGGGCGGGATGCTCTCGAACCTGGTGTCGCAGCTGCGGGAACAGGGCGCGGAGGACCGGTACTCCGAAGTCCTCGCGGAAGTACCGCGCGTTCGCGAGGAGATGGGCTACCCGCCGCTGGTGACGCCAAGCAGCCAGATCGTGGGGACGCAGGCGACCCTGAACGTCGTGCTGGGGGAGCGGTACAAGGTTGTCCCGGCGGAGGTCAGGAACTATGTGAGGGGCTATTATGGCCGGCCTCCGGCGCCGATCGACCCTGCGATCAGGAAGAAGGTGATCGGGGACGAAGAGCCGATCGACTGCCGTCCCGCGGACCTGATCCCGCCGGGGATGGAGCAGGCGCGCGCAGAGATTGGGGACCTGGCGGAGAGCGAGGAGGACGTGCTTGGCTATGCGCTCTTCCCGCAGGTGGCACGCCCGTTCCTGGAGAGGCGGAGGAGGGGCACCAGCTCGAAGGAGGCGCTGGCGGCTGCCGTGGCGGCGCTGCTGGTGCGCCAGCAGGAAACGGTGAAGGTGGCCTGCGACAGGGCACAGGTACCCGCCCGGACCTCGTCGTCGTGGAAGGAGGCCTGGAGGCCGCGCGACGGCCGCTGGGGTGGGATGATTGACGGGGCGGGAGGGCAGCGATGAAGCGCGAATTCTCGCTGACGCTGGACGGGACGGTGTACAAGATAGCGGTGGACGGCAACTCGATCCTCGTCAACGGGCAGCCCTTCGTGGCGGGGTTCGAAGGGGAGCGGGTGTTGATCAACGCAATCCCCTACGACGTCCGGCTGGAGGGGGACCAGGTCACCGTGGGGGGCATCCGCTACAGCCTGGCAGTCGACGGGCTGGCGCAGGCCAGAGGCGCACAGAAGGGGCCCGCCGCGGCGGCCGGCGCGGGCGCGGTGACGGCCGTCATGCCGGGCAAGATCATCCGCATGCTGGTGGCGGAGGGGGATGAGATCGCCGAGGGGCAGGTCCTCTGCATCCTGGAGGCGATGAAGATGGAGAACGAGCTCAAGGCCCCGAAGGCAGGGCGCGTGAAGGCTCTGTATGCCCAACCGGGGCAAAACGTGGAAAAGGGGGCAGTGCTGGCCGAGATCGAGTAGGGCCAGTCGGAACAGGGAAGGCATGAGCCAAGAGATCCGGACACTCAAGGAAGAGTGGGAGGCAGGGGCGCTGGGCAAGGCACTGAGCCGGGCTCCCGAGCGCCGGACCGAGTTCAGGACCGAGTCGGGCATCCCAATCGAGCGGGTCTACACGCCCGAGGACGCCAAGCTCGACTACGGGCGGGACCTGGGGTTCCCGGGGCAGTACCCGTTCACGCGCGGCGTCCAGCCCACGATGTACCGGGGGCGCTTCTGGACGATGCGGCAGTACGCAGGCTTCGGAACAGCCGAGGAGACCAACGCCCGGTACCGGTACCTGCTGGAGCAGGGACAGACGGGGCTCTCGGTGGCGTTTGACCTGCCGACGCAGGTGGGCTACGACGCGGACGACCCGGTGGCCGCCGGCGAGGTGGGCAAGGTCGGGGTGTCTATCTCCTCGCTGGAGGATATGGAGACCCTCTTTGCCGGCATCCCCCTCGACAAGGTATCCACATCCATGACGATCAACGCGCCGGCGGCGGTTCTGCTGGCGATGTACATCGCGGTGGCAAAGAAGCAGGGCGTGGAGCCGCGGCTGCTCCAGGGGACGGTTCAGAACGACATCCTGAAGGAGTATGTGGCGCGGGGGACGTACATCTTTCCGCCCGGCCCCTCCATGCGGCTGATCACCGACCTGTTCCGCTACTGCAACGAGCACCTGCCGCGGTGGAACACGATCAGCATCTCGGGCTACCATATCCGAGAAGCGGGATCGACGGCGGCGCAGGAGGTTGCGTTCACCCTGGCGAACGCAATCGCCTACGTAGAGGCAGCGATCCAGGCGGGCCTTGCGGTGGATGACTTTGGGCCGCGGCTCTCCTTCTTCTTCAACGCGCACAACAACGTGCTGGAGGAAGTTGCCAAGTTCCGCGCCGCACGGCGCCTCTGGGCGCGCATCATGCGCGAGCGATTCGGAGCCAAGAACCCGCAGTCGTGGATGCTCCGGTTCCACACCCAGACGGCAGGCTCGATGCTTACCGCGCAGCAGCCGGAGAACAACGTGGTGCGCGTAGCGCTCCAGGCGCTGGCGGCCGTGCTGGGAGGGACGCAGAGCCTGCACACCAACTCGCGGGACGAGGCGCTGAGCCTGCCGACGGAGGAGTCGGTGCAGATTGCGCTGCGCACGCAGCAGATCATTGCCTACGAGAGCGGCGTAGGGGACTCGATCGATCCGCTGGCCGGAAGCTACCTCGTGGAGTCGTGGACGGACCAGGTCGAGAAGCGGGCCCTTGACTACATAGAGAGGATAGATGCTCTTGGGGGCGCACTCCGGGCGATCGAAACGGGCTATGTGCAGCGCGAGATCCAGGAAAGCGCCTACCGGTGGCAGAAAGCCGTCGACAAAAAGGACAAGATTGTAGTCGGAGTGAACGGCTTTGAGGTCCAGGAAGAGCTGAAACTGAAGATACTGCGGGTCGATCCTTCGGTAGGCGAGCGACAAGCGGCGGGGCTCGGCGCGCTGCGCGACCGGAGGGACAGCGGATCGGTGCAGAGTGCACTGGATCGGCTGCAGGCAGGAGCCCGTTCTGACGACAACTTGGTACCGTTGCTCCTGGAGGCGGTCGAGCAGTACGCTACCTTGGGCGAGATATGCCGGGTGCTGCGCGGAGTTTTCGGCGAGTACCAGGGGATTACATCGTTCTAGCACCAGGACGCCACGTTCGCGAGGCACTGGGTTGCAGAGAACGCCCATGAGGGGCTATACTACGGATGTGGAGCGCACGCAGGGGACAAGGCGGTAGGTTCCGCGGAGGTTTGTATACATGATGTCTACGATTTTGGAGTCGCTCTTTTCCTCTTCGGCACGGGTTGAGGTTCTGGCGCTGTTCGTGATGAACCCCGGGCGCGCGTTCTACCAACGGGAGATCGAGCGCGAGACGGGGCAGCCGATCCGCGCGGTGCAGCGGGAGGTCGAGCGGTTTGAGGGGGCCGGGCTCCTGGTGCGCTCGACGGAGGGCAACCGGGTGTTGTTCCGTCTCAGCCCCGATTTCCCCCTGGCGGCAGAGCTCAGGGCGCTCTTCCAGAAGGCACGGGGCGAGCGTCCCGCGCCCCAGGCGGCGCCTGCCGTCCGGCAGGGGAGCGAAGGAGTGGAGAAGCAGCAGCCTTTCCCGTGGCTGGAGACGCCTCCGCAGCCGCCGCTGCCGGCGGGACTGCGCCGGCTGCAGACCGACGGCGAGTGGGACCGCGGATACTAGTGCCGCAGCCATAGTTGTCATTCTTCGGTCCCTGCGGCCGCTCAGAATGACAGGCTCGAACAGGTGCGATTGTCGTGTCAGGCGCCTGCCGTCCGGCAGGGGAGCTCGAGCAGGAGGGGTAATGATCAAGATCGACCACATCGGCGTCGTCGTGCGGGACGTCCGGGAGGCGCTGGAGGCGTACGAGGGAGCGCTGGGGCTGGCGCTCCAGGAGGTCCGGGAGGTGCCGGACCAGAAGGTGCAGGTAGCGTTCCTGCCGGTGGGAGAGAGCAACATCGAGCTGGTTCAGCCGCTGACAGACGACACGGGCATCGCCCGCTTCCTGGAGAAGCGCGGCGAGGGGATCCACCACATCTGCCTGGAGGTGGGGGACATCGAGGCGGCGCTGGCCCGGCTGCGGGCGCTTGGGGTGCCGCTGATCGACGAGGTGCCGCGGCAGGGAGCCCACGGCAGGGTGGCGTTCGTGCATCCGAAAGGGATGCACGGCGTGCTCATCGAGCTTACCGAGCACGAGGCGTAGGGCCTTCTTGCGGGACGGCCGGCGCGGGAGGAAGCCATGGGGTTTGACAGCGACGACCTTGAAGCCATCAGGCGCGAGCGCGCCCAGTGGGAGGAGACCAACCTCCGGAAGGTGTTGGCGGAGCGGCCCGAGCGGCTGAGCCGCTTCGTGACGACGTCGAGTGCGCCGGTGGAGCGGCTGTACACGCCGCTGGAGGTGGCGGAGCTGGACTACCTTCGGGACCTGGGGTACCCGGGGGAGTACCCCTTCACACGGGGCGTTCACGCGACGATGCACCGCGGCCGGCTGTGGACGATGCGCATGTTCGCCGGGTTTGGGACGGCGGAGGAGACGAACGCGCGCTACAAGTACCTGCTGGAGCACGGCGAGACAGGGCTGTCGGTCGCCTTTGACATGCCGACGCTGTACGGCTACGACAGCGATGACCCGCACGCGCTGGGGGAGTTTGGCAAGTGCGGGGTGGCTGTGGCGAGCCTGGCGGACATGGAGGCGCTCTTTGACGGCATCCCGGTCGACGAGATCACGACCTCGATGACGATCAACAGCCCGGCAGCCGTGGTCTGGGCGATGTACATCGCCATGGCTGAGAAGCGGGGCATCCCCATGGCAGCCCTGGGGGGCACCATCCAGAACGACATCCTGAAAGAGTTCATCGCCCAGAAAGAGTTCATCTTCCCACCCAAGCCTTCGATGCGGCTGGTGGTCGACACCTTCGAGTTCGGAAGCCGGCACCTGCCGCGCTGGAACACGATCAGCATCAGCGGCTATCACATCCGCGAGGCGGGATCGACCGCGGCGCAGGAGCTGGCCTTTACGCTGGCGGACGGGATGGAGTATGTGCGGTGGGGGATCGAGCGCGGGCTCGACGTGGACGAGTTTGCCCCGCGGCTGTCGTTCTTTTTCAACTCCCACAACGACTTTTTTGAGGAGATATGCAAGTTCCGCGCGGCACGCCGGATCTGGGCGCGGGAGATGCGGGAGACGTTTGGTGCGCGGAGCCCGCGGAGCTGGCTGCTGCGATTCCACACGCAGACGGCCGGCTGCAGCCTGACGGCGCGGCAGCCGGAGAACAACATCGTGCGCACGGCATGGCAGGCGCTGGCGGCGGTGCTGGGGGGGACGCAGTCGCTGCACACCAACAGCATGGACGAGGCACTGGCACTGCCGAGCGAGTACGCCGTCAAGGTGGCGCTGCGCACGCAGCAGTTGATTGCGCACGAGAGCGGGGTGACGCACACCATCGACCCGCTCGCCGGCTCCTATTTTGTGGAGGCGCAGACGGCGCGCCTGGAGCGCGAGGCATACGACTACTTCCACAAGATCGCGGCCCTGGGAGGCGTCATCCCGGCCGTGGAAAAGGGGTTCCTGCAGCGCGAGATCGCCGAAGCGGCCTACCGGTACCAGATGGAGATCGACACGCACCAGCGGACGGTTGTCGGCGTGAATGAGTACACCGAAGAAGCCCCGCTGCGCATCCCACTTCTGGAGATGGACCCGGCGGGGTATGAGCGGCAGGTGGGGCGGCTGGAGCGGATCCGGCGCGAGCGGGACAATGAGCGAGTGGGCACGACGCTCGAGGCGCTGCGCCTGGCAGCGCGGGGGAGCGAGAACACGATGCCCGCCATCCTCGACTGCGTGCGTGCCTACGCGACGCTGGGCGAGGTCATGGGCGTCTTCCGGCAGGTGTTTGGCGAGTACCGGGAACCCACGATCATCTAGGGCACCGGCAGAGAATGGGCACGCTGTCCCTGGTCGGGACGCCGATCGGCAACCTCGAGGATATCTCCCCGCGTGCGCTCGGGGTTCTGCGCGAGGTGACGCTGATCGCCTCGGAGAACCCCCTGCGCACGCTGCGTCTGCTGGCGCGCTACGACCTGCACACCAGGATGATGCGCTATACGGACGCCTACGAGCGGAAGAAGCAGGAGCGGATGAGGGCGGTGCTGGCGGCGCTGGCGGAGGGCGACGTGGCGCTGGTCTCGGAGGCCGGCATGCCCGGCCTGGCCGATCCGGGGTACGAGCTGGTTGCAGCGGCGTTGCAGAGAGGGATTGAGGTGGTGCCCGTGCCGGGGCCGGCGGCGCTCACGGCGGCGCTGTCTGTGGCCGGCATCGAGTGTGAGCGGTTCACCTTCGTGGGGTTTGTGCCAAGGGAGGGCAGCGCACGGCGCGCGCTGTTGGCGTTGCTGGAGGAGAGCCCCTTCGCGATCGTCGCGTACGAGGCACCACACCGCCTGGCCGATACGCTGGCCGACGTCGCGCACCTCTTTGGCGACCGGCCGGTCGCGGTTGCCTGCGAGCTGACCAAGCTTTTCGAGCAGGTGCGGCGCGGCACGGCGGCGGAGCTTGCGGCGCACTACCACCAGGAGCAGCCGCGGGGGGAGTTCACGATCGTGATCGGGGCTGCGACAAGCCTCCCCCCTGCCGGAGCTGGGGGGGATTGAGGGGGGGGGTGATCATGACCATCCCAACCGTGCTGGAGACCATGCACGGGCCGCTGAGCCTGCCGGCATACTTTCCCGATGCGACGCGGGGCGTCGTTCGCGCGGTCGACAGCAGCGACCTGGAGGCGTGCGGGGTGCAGGGACTGGTGGTGAATGCGTTCCACCTGTCGCGGACGCCCGGCGCGGGACTCATCAAGCATGCCGGCGGGGTTCACGCGCTGATGGGCTGGACGCGGCCGGTCGCCTCCGACTCGGGCGGGTTCCAGCTCATGTCGATGGTGCGCGAGAACAGCAAGTACGGCAGCGTGTCCGACCGGGGTGTCCACTTTGTCGACGCGGACGGCAGCCGGGAAAAGGTGCTCTTCACCCCCGAGCGGAGTGTCCGGCTGCAGATAGACCTGGGCTCGGACATCGTGGTCTGCCTGGACGATTGCCCGCGGCCCGACGCGACTCCCAGCGAGGTGGAGGGTTCCGTGCGGCGGACGGTGGTTTGGGCCAAACGGTGCCGCGAGGAATTCGACAGGCTGGTGGGAAGCAGAGAAAGGGCGCGGTCAGCCGGCGAAGGGGGTGCGGCGCCGCGGCCAAGGCCCCTCCTCTTTGGCGTGGTGCAGGGCGGGTACGACGAAGTGCTGCGCGCGCGCTGCGCAGAGGCGCTTCAGGAGATCGGGTTTGACGGATTTGGCTTTGGCGGTTGGCCTCTGACGCCGGAGGGCGACCTGGCGGCCGGCATCCTGGAGGCTACGGCGCGCCTGACGCCGGACGCGCTGCCACGCTTTGCGCTGGGGGTGGGCAAGCCGGAGCACATCGTGCGCTGCTTTGGGATGGGTTGGCGCATTTTCGACTGCGTCCTTCCGACGCGGGATGCCCGGCACGGCCGGCTGTATGCCTTTGAGGCGGACCGCCTGGCGGACGTCGACGTCCAGGCCGAGGGATTTTACCGCTTTGTGTATGTGCGGGACGGCAAGCACAAGCGGCAGAAGGGCCCGATCTCGGAGGCCTGCGACTGCCCCTGCTGCCGCCGCTATGGACTCGCGTACCTGCACCACCTGTTCGAGATCGACGAGCCGCTGGGGATGCGCCTGGCGACGCTGCACAATCTTCGATTCTACCGCCAGGTCATCGAGCGGATTACGGCCTCGTGAGCGGGCGGCGGCACTTGACGGCAGGGGTGTCCTGGCTATAATGGAGAGGCGTGGGCCGGCCGAGACCGTCCCCAGCAGACCAGCTCATCTCACAGGGAGGGAAGATGGCTTCGACGAATCTGGAACAGATGGTGACGCACCTCGAGTTCCTGGGGTACCAGGTTGAGCGCGACAAGGACGTGGTGAAGGCCCGGCACCAGACCAAGGTAAACATCCTGCTGCGCGAGTTCAAGGGCGGCGTCCTGCTCACCTCGATCTTTGGCTGCCAGGACCAGGCCAAGAGGGACCGGCCTGCTTATCTGAACTTTATTAATGAGATGAACCAGAAGGCAACGATTATCCGGTATTATGCCGACAGCGACTCGGACTTTTTCATGGAGGCATGGTTCCCGGGCGCCTACGACCGCGCCGTGTTTGGGGCCTTTCTGGAGTTGTGGGAGGAGGACATTGCGCGGTTGTCCCAGTCAGATGCAGCCAAGTTCTTGAGCTAGCAGCGGCCTCGGCACGGTCGCGACGGCAAAGGAGGGCAGGGCGCGGGAGGAGATCGCCGGGGGCGGTCTCCTCCTGCGCCCTTTTTGGAGGGTCTCGACATGGAAGACTCCGCGGTGACCGGCTGGCAGGTCCGCCGCGACAGGGAGGAGAGATGGCAGCCCGTGCGCGTGCCCGGGTGCTGGGAGGATGCCGGCTTCCCGGTGGACGACGCAGGGCCGTTCTGGTACCGCTGCGCGCTACCCCTGCCCCGCTTCGTGCGCGGGCAGCGGCTGTGGCTGCGGTTCGGCGCCGTGAGCTACGACTGCGCCGTGTGGATCGACGGGCAGCCCGCCGGGGCACACCGGGGGATGTGGGACCCCTTCGAGGTAGAGATTCCGCCAGAGGTCGTCCAGCGCCGGCAGGCGGAGGTCCTGGTGCGCGTCGAGAAGCCGGCGAGCCCGACGGCGGGCCCCGACTCGCCGCCGGTGGGAGGGCGCTTTCCGCTTCGGCAGACGCTGAGCGGCTTCCTGCCCTACGTCTGGGGGCATGCCTTCGGCGGCCTCTGGCAGGAGGTGAGGCTGCGTGGCACGGGGGCACGTCGGCTCGGAGGCGTGCGCGTGCAGGGCACGGCAGCCGGCGAGGTGCGCGCCTGGGGAGAGTGCTCCGCGCCGGGCCGCGCGGCGCTCGGAATCGACGACCCAGAAGGCCGAACGGTCCTGGAGACGGCGCTCGACGCGGGGCCGGCGTTCGAGTGGTCGGGCCGGCTGGCGGAGGCACAGCCCTGGTCGCCGGCCAGCCCGGTCCTGTACACGGCAAGGCTTTCGGTCGCGGGCGGGGAGGAGCGCCGGATCAGGTTCGGCTTCCGGACCCTCCGGGCGCAGGGCGCAAAGCTGCTCCTCAACCGGCAGCCCCTCTACGCGCGGATGGCCCTGTCGTGGGGGTGGTACGCCGGCAGCCGCTGCCCCAATCCCGGGCCGGCACAGGTGCGGGACGACCTGCTGCGGCTGCGCTCGATGGGCTACAACGGCGTCAAGCTGTGCCTCTGGTTCCCACCGTCCTACTACTTTGACCTGGCCGACGAGCTGGGGATGCTGCTGTGGGTCGAGCTGCCGATGTGGCTGCCGCAGCCGGGGCCGGGGTTCTACGAGCAGGCGGCAGCGGAGTACGCGCGGCTGGTACAGGAGGCGGCACAGCACCCGTCGGTGGTCCTCTACAGCCTGGGCTGCGAGCTGAACCGGGACATAGACGCTGGGTTCCTGGCCGGGCTGGCCGTCCAGACCAATGCGCTGGCCGGAGATGCGCTTGTCTGCGACAACAGCGGATCGGGCGAGGCGTATGGCGGATGGCTCGACGGCAAGAGCCATTTCTACGACCACCACTTTTACTGTGACCTGCAGTACCTGCGCCCACTTCTGGACGCCTTTGCACCTGGGTGGCGTGGCAGCAAGCCGTGGCTGATGGGCGAGTTCTGCGACTATGACACGCTGCGGGACCTGCCGGAGGTCGTACGCCAGGCGGGGGGCTCTCCGCCCTGGTGGATGCGGGGCGGGGAGCGCGAGAACCCGCAGGGGGCGCGCTGGGAGATGCGCGTCACGGGGTACGAAGAGGCGCTGCGCCGGAGCGGGCTCTCGGAGCGGTGGGAGGAGCTGGTGCAGGCCTCGCTGCGGCAAGCGCTTCTGCACCGGAAGGTGACGCTGGAGGCGGTCCGCGCCCGGCCGGAGGTGTCGGGCTACGTGGTGACGGGCGAGGCAGACACGCCGGTGAGCACGGCCGGCATGTGGGACGACCTGGGCAGGAGCAAGTTCGAGGCGGCCGAATTCCGCGCCTTCAACGACGACGTGGTGCTGCTGGTGGGGTGGGACCGGCGAAGGGCATGGGTCGCCGGCGGGGACCGGCCGGCACCGGGGGACCCCTATGCATGCCCGGCGGGCGCGGCGGTGCGGGCACACCTGCTCTGCTCGAGCCATGGCGCCCTGCGCGGCAGGGCGCGCCTCGCGTGGGAGGTGGGTCCGCCCGGCGGCGTGCCCCTGGCGGCGGGCGGTGGGGCGGTGCGGCTGCGGCAGAGCCGGGTGCAGGAAATCGGGCTGGCCGAGTTTGCTGCGCCAGTGGTGGAGCGGGCGGGGAGGCTGGTGCTGCGGGCGCGGCTGCGAGCGGGGGACCGGGAGTACACCAACGAGTGGCCGCTGTGGGTCTACCCGGCGGACCCGTGGGCCGGCGTGCCCCGCTTTTGGCTCGACGACCCGGCGGGCGTGCTGGGGGACGGGGCGACGCAAGCCCGAGGGTCGATTGGCGTACCCGGCGAAGGGGTGCGGGTGTGCACCGCCTGGACGCCGGAGGTCGACGGCTGGGTGCGGGGAGGGGGGCGGGCGATCCTGCTGCAGCAAAAGGCGGGGGCGCCGGGGCCGCTGCCGGTGGTCGAGTGCCCCTTCTGGCGCGAGGCGCTGGTGTGGGCCGAGCCGCACCCGGCGTGGGGCGGCGTGGTCGAGCCCGGCAGCCCGGGGCTGCAGTTGTGGAGCGCCGCGACCGATTGCGCGCTGGATGCCTCGACGGCTCTGGCAAAGTGCACGCCCTTGCTGCGGCGGCTGGACACGCGTGGGCTGGAGGTATACGAGTACGCCGGGGTGTTGGAGTGGGGGCCGGGGAAGCTGCTCGTCACCACGCTGCGGCTGCATGGGGGACTGGGGGAGCAGCCCGCCGGGCTGAGCGGCAGCCCGCTGGGCAGCGCGTTGTTGGCGGCGTGGGTCCGGTACTTGGGATAGGAGGCCGGGTATGGAAACCCGGCCTACAGGGACGTGGTGTACCGGCCGGGTGTGGAAACCCGGCCCACGGGGACGTGGTGTACCGGCCGGGTATGGAAACCCGGCCCACGGCGACGTGGTGTACCGGCCGGGTATGGAAACCCGGCCTACGGGGACGTGGTGTACCGGCCGGGTATGGAAACCCGGCCTACGGGGACGTGGTGCACCGGCCGGGTATGGAAACCCGGCCTACGGGGGCGTGGTGTACCGGCCGGGTGTGGAAACCCGGCCTACGGCAACTGGTGTGCCAGCCGGGTATGGAAACCCGGCCTACGGCGACGTGGTGTACCGGCCGGGTATGGAAACCCGGCCTACGGGGACGTGGTGCACCGGCCGGGTATGGAAACCCGGCCTACGGGGACGTGGTGCACCGGCCGGGTATGGAAACCCGGCCTACGGGGGCGTGGTGTACCGGCCGGGTGTGGAAACCCGGCCTACGGCAACTGGTGTGCCAGCCGGGTATGGAAACCCGGCCCACGGCGACGTGGTGTACCGGCCGGGTATGGAAACCCGGCCTACGGCGACGTGGTGTACCGGCCGGGTATGGAAACCCGGCCTACGGGGACGTGGTGTACCGGCCGAGGCTCCTGGCAGGTTGATTCTGCTCCCTCCCGCCTCACTGCTTGCCCCATCCCCCCCGCCCTGATATAATCTGCGGGTCCGGTGCGCTGCTTGTCGGGTGGCACACCCGGCATCGACGCGGAGGATGATGAGCACCACAGGAGCGCCGGACCTGCAGCAGGCAGAGAACGGCCAGCAGAGAAAAGCCGGCGGGCGGGCGATCCTGCTGCGCTGCTTCAGCTACCTCCGCCCCTACCGGGGCATCGTCGTCCGCGCCTACCTGGTCGGTCTGGTGAACACCGTGCTGGCCCTGATCATCCCCCAGTTCATCCGCTGGATCGTGGACGAGGGCATCGGCAAGAAGGACACCGCGCTCCTGGGGTGGTCGGTGCTCGGCCTGCTTGGGCTGACCCTGGTCAAAGGCATCTTCTCCTTCGTACAGGGGCGCTCCACCGAAATCGCCTCGCAGGGGGTGGCCTACGACCTGCGGAAGGCAATCCACACCCAGCTTTCGAGCCTCTCCTTTTCCTACCATGACTATGCCCAGACGGGGCAGCTCCTATCGCGGGCGATCCAGGACGTCGAGCGGGTCCGCTTCCTGACAGGGCGCGCGCTGCTGCGGCTGATCGAGGCGCTGACGCTGCTGCTCGGCACCCTGGTAGTGCTGCTCTGGATGAACCCGCGCCTCGCGCTGCTGGCGATGGCGACGATGCCGGTTCTGGCAGCCGTCTCCTACCGCTTTGGCCGCCGCTTCCGGCCGCTGTCGCTGGAGATCCAGCAGCAGCTCGCGGTGGTGACGACGCGCGTCGAGCAGAGCCTGCGCGGCGCCCGGGTGGTCAAGGCCTTTGCCCAGGAAGAGGCCGAGGTCGCGCATTTCGACCGGGAGAACGACCGTTGGTTCAGGCTCTCGGCCGAGGCAGCACGGCTGCAGGCGCTGAACACGCCGCTGATCGACCTGATTGCCAGCATCGGCACGGTGTTCATCATCGCCTACGGCGGCTACCTGGTGATCCGCGGCGGCCTCACCCTGGGCGAGCTGGTGGCGTTCTCCACCTACCTGGGACAGCTGGTGCAGCCCGTGCGGCGGCTCGGGCTGATCGTCCCGGCGATCGCCATCGCGATGGCGGCGGGCGAGCGCATCTTTGAGATTCTCGACACCGAGTCGGAGGTGCAGGATGCGCCGGGTGCGGTGCCGCTGCCCATGGTTCAGGGGCACGTGCGCTTTGAGCACGTCTCCTTCACCTACTTTGGCCGCAAGCGGGTGCTCGACGACCTGACTTTCGAGGCACTGCCGGGCCAGGTGATCGCGTTGCTGGGCGGCACCGGCTCGGGCAAGTCGACCGTGATCAACCTGATCCCGCGCTTCTATGACCCCACCCGGGGACGGATCACGATCGACGGCCACGACACGCGCGGCGTGACGCTCAACTCTCTGCGCGACCAGATTGGCATCGTGCTGCAGGAGACGACGCTCTTTGCGACAACGATCCGCGAGAACATTGCCTTTGGACGGCCCGATGCCGGCGAGGAAGAGATAGTGGCCGCGGCACAGGCCGCACAGGCGCACGAGTTCATCATGGAGGCGCCGCAGGGCTACGACACCGAGGTGGGCGAGCGGGGGGTGACTCTCTCTGGCGGGCAGAAGCAGCGCGTGGCGATTGCGCGGGCGCTGCTGAAGGACCCGCGCATCCTCATCCTCGACGACGCGCTCTCCAGCGTGGATACCGAGACCGAGCGGCTGATCCAGATCGCGCTGGAGCGGCTGATGCGCGGGCGCACCTCCTTCGTCATCGCGCAACGGCTGAGCACCGTGCGGCTGGCGGACAAGATCCTGGTGCTCGAGAAGGGGCGCATCGCAGCCTCGGGCACCCACGAAGAGCTGCTGCGCACCTCCGGGCTGTACGCCGAGATCTACTACCGGCAGCTGGCGCCGCAGACGGGCAGGGAGGGGGGCGCGCGGTGACCATCTCCATCGGCACGACCGGCTCCAGCATGGGCCCGCGCGGTGCCATCGAGGGGTTCGGAGAAGGGGTCGAGGGGCGCGCCTTTGACATGCGCATCCTCGGGCGGCTGCTCGGCTATCTGCGCCCGCACCGCCGGCGCATGGTCGCCGCCCTGCTGCTCGTGCTGGTCTCGTCGGCGCTGGGGCTGACCACGCCCTACCTGACCAAGATGGCGATCGACGGTCCGATCGCGCAGGGCGACCTTCCCGGCCTGCTGCGCATCGCCTGGCTGACGGCGGCGGCCTTTCTCGGCCTGTACGCCACCTCGGCCGCGCAGCAGTACCTGCTGTCGTGGGTTGGGCAGCGCGTGCTGGCCTCCATGCGCGCACAGCTCTTCCGCCACATCCAGGCGCTTTCCCTCGGCTACCACGATACGCACATCCTGGGGGTCACCCTGTCGCGGGTGATCAACGATGTGGCGGTCATCAACGAGCTGCTGTCGCAGGGGCTGATCACCCTGGTGGGCGATGCGGTGCTGCTGGTGGGCATCGTCGCCGTGATGGTATCGATGAGTCCGCGGCTGGCCCTGCTGGCCTTCTGCGTTTTGCCGCTGATGGTACTGGCGACGTGGCTCTTTGCCCAGCGGGCCCAGGTGGCCTTTCGCCGGACACGGTCGCGCATCGCGGCGGTTGTCGGGGACCTGGCGGAGGACCTCTCCGGCATGCGGGTGATCCAGGCCTTCGCCCAGGAGGGGGCCTCGCGCGAGAGCTTTGACCGGGTGAACCGCGAGAACCGCGATGCCTACGTCGAGGCGATGTCGCTCTCCTTCACCTTCCTGCCGGCCGTCGAGTTCCTGGCGATGCTGGCGACGGGGATTGTCCTCTGGTTCGGCGGGCAGACGGTGGCGCGCGGCGAGCTGACGCTGGGCGTGGTGGTGGCCTTCCTGGCGTACGTGACGCGCTTCTTCCAGCCGATCCAGGAGATCAGCCAGCTCTACACCACGATGCAGGCGGCGATGGCGGGTGGGGAGCGGGTGCTGGAGCTGCTGGACACGCAGCCGGAGGTGTGCGACGCGCCGGGCGCCGTCGAGATGCCGGCGATTGTGGGCCGGGTGGAGCTGAGCGGGGTGTCATTCTCGTACCGCGGGGAGACACGCGTGCTGCACAATGTAGACCTCGCGATCGAGCCGGGCCAGACAGTGGCGCTGGTCGGTCCGACGGGGGCGGGCAAGACCTCGATCGCGAACCTCATCGCGCGGTTCTACGAGGTGACCGGCGGGGCGGTGCTCATCGACGGGATCGACGTGCGGGAGGTGACCCAAGAGTCGCTGCGCAGGCAGATGGGGCTCGTGCCGCAGGATCCCTTCCTCTTTGGCGGGAGCATCGCCGACAACATCCGCTTTGGACAGCCGAGTGCCGGGGACGGGGCGGTGGAGGAGGCGGCGCAGCTGGCCAACGCCCACGAATTCATCGCGGGCCTGCCAGAGGGGTACGCCACGCAGATCCAGGAAGGGGGATCGAACCTGTCGCTCGGGCAGCGGCAGCTCATCTGCATCGCGCGGGCGGTGCTGGCGGACCCGCGCATCCTGATCCTGGACGAGGCGACGGCGAGCGTGGACACGGTGACGGAGGCGCTCATCCAGGAGGCGCTGCGGCGGCTGCTGAAAGGCCGGACGGCGCTGGTGATCGCGCACCGGCTGAGCACCGTGCTCGATGCCGACCAGATCTGCGTGGTGGAGGCGGGACGCATCATCGCGCAGGGGCGCCACGAGGAGCTTCTGGCGCAGGGCGGGCTGTACCGGGAGCTGTACGAGCGGCAATTCCTGGACGCGTAAGGGAAATGCACAAGGCGCAAGGCTGAGTGCACAAGGCACAATGTGGTCAAGCCCGCGTCCTCATGACGTGGGTTAACGCCGGAGAGGTGGCGTACATCATAGAGCGGCGCCGGGGCCTGGAGCGATCGCTTGCGGCCCTCGCCACCCTGGAGGCAACCGCGCTGGAGATCGTGCCCGCAGGGCGTGACCTGGCCATGGCCGCCGCGCACATCAAGGCGGGCCATGCGGTGGCGTATGTCGATGCGTTTGCGGCTGCGCTGGCGCGGGAGTCGGCAGCGACCTTGGTAACAGGAGACCTCGAGTTCAAGCAGTTGGAGCCGATCCTGGCGATCCATTGGCTTCCCCAGCGTGTACCCTAGCCGGGATCGGCGGCGAGGAGGGAAGATGGACCTTGGAATCCGAGACGGTGTGCCGGGCGACGAACCGGCGATCGTGATGTTGATCCGGGCACTGGGCGAAGCGGGCGATTATGAGAGCCCGATCCGCGAGGAGGACGCCGCCCGTTACCTGGCGAGCCCCGGCTGCGGCGTGCTTCTGGCCGAGGAGGACGGCGGCGCGGTGGGGCTCCTCAGCTACTCCATCCGCTTCGACCTCTTCCACGCGGCGAACTCGTGCCTGATCGACGAGCTGGTGGTGGCGGAGGGACGCCGCGGGCAGGGCATCGGCGGCGCGCTGCTCGACGAGGTGCTCCGCCGCGCCAGATCGGCCGGCTGCGTCGAGGTGTCGGTGACGACGATGCCCGACAACGCGGGCGCGCAGGCGCTCTACCGCTCGAAGGGGCTGGATGAGGAGGCGGTCTTCCTGGAGATGCACCTGTCATAGAGGCAAGGCCGAGAATCGAGCACACGCCGGATGATGGGTGAGCCTCCCAAGTCCGCAAGCCGGTCAACACCGCGCAGGTCCTCCACCTTCACGAGGAGGCCTGGAACTGATGAGAGCTTTGTCGCGAACTTGAGGCGCACAGTACCCGGTATGGGCGGCACCGTGACGTTCGGATTCTACTGGTTCGTGCGCATCCCGTGAGGTGAGCGCGGCAGTAGTGCTTTGGCCAAGGTCCGAACGCCTGCCGGCCCGGGAGGCCCGCCCGGCCAGGAGACGTGCCGGCCCGGAGGCCGGCTCACCAGGTGAACCTCACCGATTCTGGTAGGGCTCTGGAGCGTGCCACAAGGGAGCTCGTAGGAGACGACTGCCAGTTGACGCTTCGGTTATTGCGGTAGCCACGGAGTGCGAGGCCGACGTAAGCCCGAGCGGTTGCTCCCTCCAGGAGGCCGCGCCCATCCTGCCCGCAAGCCCCCGCGTTGACAGGCAGCCAATTGGGTGGTAGGATGGACTCATGCCCCGATGTTGGGGGCTGTGTCGTCCGACTTGACAAAGGAGGTAGACCGATGCGTCGCGTGACCCGGCCCCCCACCTGGTCGAAGCACCTTGGGCTCCTGGTCGCGCTGTCTCTCGTCCTGGGCCTGGTGGCGGTCCCGCCTGCCGGCGGCGCCCGAGCCGCGAGTCCCCCTTACCCACCTG
>Ga0209605_1000944_pt1 | contig 34667 bp, 24 predicted proteins | sample AD_UKC035_MetaG_FD_184408 | JGI IMG/M metagenome (GOLD analysis project Ga0209605, IMG submission 184408) | Active sludge microbial communities of municipal wastewater-treating anaerobic digesters from USA - AD_UKC035_MetaG (SPAdes) (version 2) | ecosystem: Engineered > Bioreactor > Anaerobic >...
TGCATGTGAGGTTGTCGGAGTATGCGGCGGCGCGGGCGCGCTACGAGGAAGCGCAGCCGATCTATCGGGCCATCGGCGCCCGGCTGGGGGAAGCCAACTGCATCAAGGCGCTGGGCGATGTGCATGTGAGGTTGTCGGAGTATGCGGCGGCGCGGGCGCGCTACGAGGAAGCGCAGCCGATCTATCGGGCCATCGGCGCCCGGCTGGGGGAAGCCAACTGCATCAAGGCGCTGGGCGATGTGCATGTTCAGTTGTCGGAGTATGCGGCGGCGCGGGCGCGCTACGAGGAAGCGCAGCCGATCTATCGGGCCATCGGCGCCCGGCTGGGGGAAGCCAACTGCATCCAGGCGCTGGGCGATGTGAGCCTCGAGGAAGGCGATGAAGCAGCGGCGCTGGCGGCTTATCGGGGCGCTTTTGAGCGTTACATGGCCTTGGGATTGCCCAACGCTGCCGCTAACGCGATCACAGCGCAGGCCACCGTCTACAACCGGCGCAAGGAATACCTGCTGAGCCTGCCGCTGTATTCGCAGGCTGTCGAACTGGCTTCCGATGACCCCATGTGGTATCGCAACCGCGCCTTGTGCTACATCAACCTGAAGGATGCTGAGCACGCGCTGGCCGACCTGGAGACGGCTGCCCGTCTGCAACCGGACCACCCCTATCTGCACGCACGGCGGGGCGATGTTGCGCTGTTGCAAGGGGACTTCACGGCCGCGGCCGGCCACTATGCGGCATTTGTCGAGGTTCTTCCCCGCAACCCGGTGGGCCATTTCGGCCTGGCGCGCGCCTTGTTCGGGCAACGTCGGGTGGACGAAGCGCTGGCCTCGCTCAGACGGTCGTTGGAGTTGACCTACTCCCGACAAGAGGTGATCGATCGTCTCGACGAATTGACCGAGATGCAGGCTGACCATCCCGATCTGCCCGGCATCGAGCAGGGGGTGACGCTGCTGCGCGAGCGGCTGGCGTCTGGCAGACGCACCCCATAGCCCCGTGGGTGGGGCGTTCGTTCAGGCCGGCTGCCGGCCCCGTGCCCGAGGGTCGCCGCGGCCAGATGCACGGCGTCATAGCCGCGCAGATGATAACGCCAGGCGAACTGATCGGCGCGGGCAGCCGTGGCCTCGGTGACCCGGATGCGCGCCAGAGCCGGCCACTTCTGGCGCAAGCGATCCAGGCAGCTCTCGGCTTCGGCCTGGGCCAGCGTGCCCACCCGAACGGCTTTGGCGAAGGCTGCCGCCACCTTGGCCCGCGCCATGACCACGGTTCCCGCGACTTGCGCCCCGGCGATGGCCTGAACCACGGCTCGCGATCCCGGTTCGGCGACATATTTTCTCACCAGGGCGCTGGAGTCGAGGTAGAGGATCACTCGCGATCCTCCAGAAGCAGCTCGGCCACGGTCGCATCGCCGCGCGCTTCGATCTCCGGCATCGACGGCGTCATGCCCTGGTCGTTCCATTCCAGCAGCCCGGCCTCGATCAGCTCCTCCAGGCGCTGTTCGACGGTGGGTCGGATGGGCGCCAGCCGGGCCACCGGCCGGCCGCGCTCGGCGATGACGACCACGTTGCCGGCTCTTGCCTCCCGGATGTAGTTGCTCAGGCGTGCTTTCAGGTCACGGATACCTATAGGCGTATTTGCTCCCTGCGCGCAAGCCGGATAAAATGAGGGCGCCCATGGCAGGTGTATCAATGTCTACCAACGACTACCTGACGCCCGTACCCTTCCCATCCCCTCCCCGCCCCCCGGCCGCGTGACGCTCCATCGTCGCCGCCAGGGGGGCCTGCCGCACGCGCATTAGCGGTAAACGGTAATCGGTAAACGGTAAACGGTAATCGGTGGCCGCCAACCGTTCACCGTTTACCGTTAACCGTTAACCGTTCACCGTCAACCACCCAGCCAGCGCGCTGTCAATACATAGAGGAGTTGCTTTCATGGCATCGAAAATCACCTCGCGCCGCGAGGATTATTCCCGTTGGTATCTGGACGTCATCCGCGAGGCCCAGTTGGCCGAGAACGCGCCCGTGCGCGGCTGCATGGTCATCAAGCCCTACGGCTACACCCTCTGGGAGGCGGTGCAGTCGGGCTTGGACCGCCGCTTCAAGGAGACTGGCCACGTCAACGCCTACTTCCCCCTCTTCATTCCCAAGAGCTTTCTCGAAAAGGAGAAGGAGCACGTCGAGGGCTTTTCGCCGGAGCTGGCGGTGGTGACCATCGGCGGCGGCGAGGAGCTGGCCGAGCCGCTGGTGGTGCGTCCGACCAGCGAGACCATCATCGGCTACATGTACTCGCAGTGGGTGCAGAGCTACCGCGACCTGCCGATCCTGATCAACCAGTGGGCCAACGTGGTGCGCTGGGAGATGCGCACGCGGCCGTTTTTGCGCACGCTGGAGTTCCTCTGGCAGGAGGGGCACACCGCCCACGCCACGGCCGAGGAGGCGCTGGCCGAGACGCTCCAGATGCTGGATGTCTACGCCGACTTCGCCATCCGGGACGCAGCCATTCCGGTGATCAAGGGGCGCAAGAGCGAGCGGGAGAAGTTCGCCGGCGCGGTGGACAGCTACACCATCGAGGCGATGATGGGCAACGGCTGGGCCTTGCAGAGCGGCACCAGCCACTTCCTGGGCCAGAACTTCGCCAAGGCCTTCGACATCAAGTTCCTGGACCAGAACAACGCCATGCAGCACGCCTGGACCACCAGTTGGGGCCTCAGCACGCGCATGGTGGGCGCGGTGATCATGGCCCACGGCGATGACCAGGGCCTGCGCCTGCCGCCGGTGATGGCCCCCATCCAGGCGGTGATCGTGCCCATCTACAAGAAGGAAGAGGAGCGGGCCGCCGTCATGGACTTCGCCCGCGCGGTCGAGGCGCAGCTCAAGGCCGCCGGCGTGCGCGTCCACTTCGACGGCCGGGAGGAGCTGACCCCCGGCTTCAAGTTCAACGACTGGGAGATGCGGGGCGTGCCGGTGCGGGTCGAGATCGGCCCCAAGGACGTGGCCAACAACGCCGTGGTGCTGGCCCGCCGCGACAGCTCCAGGGAGATCGAGGCGGCCGGCGGCCCCAAGGCCAAGCAGTTCGGCGTGCCGGTGGAGGGCGCGGCCGCGGCCGTGCAGGCGCTGCTGGGCGAGATCCAGGCCAGCCTGCTGAGCCAGGCCACCGCCCACCGCGAGGCCAACACCCACCGCGGCATCGCCTCCTACGACCAGTTCAAGCAGGCGCTGGAGAGCGAGGGCGGCTTCCTGCGCGTCCACTGGGCCGGCAGCAGCGAGGACGAGGATCAGATCAAGGCCGACACCAAGGCCACCATTCGCTGCTTCCCCTTCGACGCGCCGGAAGGCGAGGGCGTCTGCTTCTACACCGGGCAGCGCACGGAGCGCATCGCCATCTTCGCGCGGGCGTATTGAGCCGCCGCGCAGCGAGGAACGCCGCCAGTCCCGCCCTTCGTGGCCTGGGGATTCTTCACTGGCTTTGGGCGCGGTCAAGGCGGCTGTCGGATGGCGTTCGTTGCCTCTGCTCAGTCCTGTGGGCGCCGGACCCGTTCAGAAGGACGGCGTCGCGGCCGCCTTGATTGACAGCCATTATCCGCCATGTTATACTTGAACACAGCTAAGTATAACGACAAGGAGGCGTCGTATGACAGCAGCAACCATATCCTCCAAGGGCTGGATCGTCATCCCGTCGGAGTTGCGCAAGAAATATGGCCTCGACGCCGGCAAGCAGGTGATGGTCGTCGATTATGGCGGCGTGTTGGCGCTGGTGCCAGCGCTCGACGATCCGGTGGCCCAGGCGCAGGGCATGCTGACCGGCGGCCCTTCGCTGACCGGCGCGCTGCTGCGGGACCGGGCCGAGGAGTTGGCGCGTGAAGCCTGAGCCGGGACGCTATGTCCTGGACAGCTTTGCCGTGCTGGCCTATCTCGAGGATGAGGCCGGCGCTGACCAGGTGACTGCCCTTCTCGCTGCGGCGCGGCAAGGCCAGGCGTCGGTCTGGATGTCGATCATCAACTACGGCGAGGTGGTCTACATCACCGAGCGTGAGCAGGGCCTGTTTGCCGCACAGCGGGCGATTGCAGCGCTGGACCAACTGCCGATAACGCTGGTCGATGCAGACAGAAAGCTCACGCTGGCGGCCGCCAAGGTCAAGGCGCATCACCGCGTCTCCTATGCCGACTCCTTTGCCGTGGCGCTGGCGCAGTCGCACCGCGCCGCAGTGCTGACCGGCGACCCTGAGTTTCGCGCGGTGACAGAGCTGGCCCCCGTCGAGTGGCTGGCGCGATGAAGCATGAATTGGCCCGCGCCGCCAGGCCGCATCCGATGGCAGGAAGGGATCCCGCCGTTGGTGGGCTGGGGGGATTCTTCACTGGCGCTGGGCGCGGTCAAGGCGGCTGTCGGATGACGTTGCCTCTGCCCAGTCCCGTGGGCGCTCGACCCGTGCAGAATGACAGGCTACGCTGGAGTTGAGCGCCCGGCGCCGATACAGGAGTTGTCAACATGCGATTGTCTCACGCCTTCTTCCAAACCCTTCGCGACGCGCCGGCCGATGCCGAGCTGATCAGCCACAAGCTGCTGCTGCGCGCCGGCTTCATCCAGCCGCTGGGCGCGGGCATCTACTCCTACCTGCCGCTGGCCCGGCGCAGCATGGACAAGATCGAGGCCATCATCCGCCAGGAGATGAACGCCATCGGCGGCCAGGAGCTCACCATGCCGGTGGTTCACCCCGGCGACCTCTGGCAGCAGACGGAGCGCTGGGACGCGGCCTACCCGGAGCTGGTACACTGGCGGGACCGCGCCGGCCGCGACATGACCCTGGCCATGACCCACGAGGAGGTGGTGGCTGACCTGGCCCGGCGCCAGATCAGCTCCTGGCGCCAACTGCCGCAGATGATCTACCACATCCAGATCAAGTTCCGCGACGAGCCGCGCTCCCGCGGCGGGCTGATCCGCGTGCGCGAGTTCACCATGAAGGACTCCTACTCGCTGGACGCGGACGAGGCGGGGCTGGAGCGCCAGTTCGAGGCCCATCGCCTGGCCTACCGGCGCATCTTCCAGCGCTGCGGGCTGGAGACCGTCGAGGTCAGCGCGGATGTGGGCATGATGGGGGGCAGCAAGTCGGTGGAGTTCATGGCGCTGACCCCGGCCGGCGAGGACACGCTGCTGCTCTGCGCGTCGTGCGGCTATGCGGCCAACCGCGAGGTGGCCACCTTCCGCAAGCCGGCGCCGTCCGAGGAAACGCCGCTGCCGGCGGAGAAGGTCGCCACACCCCACTGCAAGACCATCGCCGAGCTGGCCGCCTTTCTGGGCGTGCCGGAAAGCAGGACGGCCAAGGCGGTCTTCTTTGCGGCGGAGGGAGGAAAGGTCATTTTCGCCATCACCCGCGGCGACATGGAGGTCAACGAGACCAAGCTGCGCCAAGCCGCGCAGGCGACTGCGCTGCGGCCGGCCACCGAGGAGGAGATCCGCGCTGTGGGCGCAGTGCCCGGCTACGGCTCCCCTGTGGGCGTGGCCGGCGCGCTGGTGGTGGTGGATGAGCTGGTCGCGGCCTCGCCCAACCTGGCGGCGGGGGCCAACGCAGAGGGCTATCACCTGCTCAACGTGACCTGTGGGCGCGATTACCAGCCCGACATCGTGGCCGACATCGTCGCGGCCCAGGGCGGTGAGCCCTGCCCGGCCTGCGGCAGCCCCTTGCAGGCCGAGCGCGGCGTCGAGGTGGGCAACATCTTCAAGCTGGGCACGCGCTACAGCGAGGTGCTGGGCGCGCTCTACGACGATCCGCAGGGGGTCAAGCGTCCCATCGTCATGGGCTCCTACGGCATCGGCGTCGGCCGGCTGCTGGCCACCGTGGCCGAGACGCGCCACGACCCGCAGGGGCTGATCTGGCCGGCCAGCATCGCCCCCTTCCAGGTGCATCTGGTGCTGCTGCCCAAGAAGGCGCCGCAGGCCGTGGACGCCGCCGACCGGCTCTACGCAGAATTGACCGCGGCCGGCTTCGAGGTGCTCTACGACGACCGTGAAGAACCCAGCCCCGGCGTCAAGTTCGCCGACGCCGACCTGATCGGCCTGCCGCTGCGCATCACCGTCAGCGCGCGCTCGCTGGAGCAGGGGGGCGTGGAGCTGAAACGCCGCGACCAGGACGAGCGGCGCATCGCGGCGCTGGAGGATCTGCCCGCGCTGCTGCGCGCCGAGCTGGCCGCTTGAGCTCCGTCGCCAGCGCCGCTGATCCCGGCGTCCGCGCGGCGGTCGATGGGCATCGACGTTGATGGGCTTCTATCCCATCAGCCTTCCAATCTCAGCAGGGCACGATTCGCGCCTCGCGGGTCGAGGCAAAGGCCGCACAGGCAGGGATGCTTGGCGCTCTGGGCGGCTTGGCGTGAGAATCGTGCACCGCTGAACCTACCGCGTATTCAGGCGATACCCATGTCCGGCAAACACTACGACGACCTTGAAGTCGGCCAGGTCATCCAGCACAGCCTGGGCCGCACCATCACCGAGATGGACAACGTGCTCTTCTCGGCCTTGACCATGAACCCGCAGCCGCTGCACATCGACGAACACTACGCCAGCCAGACGCAGTTCGGCCAGCGCATCGTCAACGGCATCTTCACCCTGGGGCTGGCCGTGGGGCTGACCGTGGCCGACCTGACCCAGGGCACGCTGGTGGCCAACCTGGGCTACGAGGGGGTCAAGCATCCCCATCCCATGTTCCACGGCGATACCCTCTACGTCGAAACCGAAGTGGTGGACAAGCGCGAGTCGAAATCCCGCCCCGGCCAGGGGCTGGTGCGCTTCAAACACACCGGTCGCAACCAGCACGGCGTGGTGGTGATTGAGTTCGAGCGCACGGCGTTGATGCTGAGGCGTAGTTCGTAATGCGTAATGCGTAACTCGTAAGTAACTATACAGGTACCCTGCTCCCGGCGGATCCGTGATCCGCCGGGTTTGCGCCCAACAACGCCGCCGGTTCACGGAACCGGCTTGAGCAGTGGGAACCGGCTTGAGCAGTGAGTGAAGACCGATTTAGGCCGACGTGACCTAGTACAAGTTGGCGTAAATAACTCTTCAGTCTACCTGCTCCCGGCGGATCCGTGATCCGCCGGGTTTGCGCCCAACAACGCCGCCGGTTCACGGAACCGGCTTGAGCAGTGGGAACCGGCTTGAGCAGTGAGTGAAGACCGATTTAGGCCGACGTGACCTAGTACAAGTTGGCGTAAATAACTCTTCAGTCTACCTGCTCCCGGCGGATCCGTGATCCGCCGGGTTTGCGCCCAACAACGCCGCCGGTTCACGGAACCGGCTTGAGCAGTGAGTGAAGACCGAGCTTTAGCCGGGTGTGGTCGATGCGCCCCGGGCGCGCTGACCCGCCTGAAGGCTTGACTCCGGTTGGGCAGCCGTCACGGTTGGCAAGGGTTTCCAGCGCTGGATGAGTGGCCGCGGGAATCCTGGCCTGACCCGCTGCTCAGCCCGCAGGCCCATGTCGAGCCCCCAACTGCGGCGCCCCTAGGCAACACACCAGGAGGAACGGATGAGCAAACAGATAACCCTGCGCCGCGCCCTGCTCTTCATGCCGGGCGATTCGCTGCGCAAAATCGAGAAGGCCATCGGCCTGGGCGTGGACAGCATCGTCATGGACCTGGAGGATGGCGTCGCCTTCAGCCAGAAGGCCGCGGCGCGGCGCACGGTGGTCGAGGCGCTGCAAACGCTGGACTTCGGCCGCAGCGAGCGGCTGGTGCGCATGAACCCCATGGGCAGCGAGCTGGCCGAGGACGATCTGCGCAGCACCATCACCGGCCGGCCCGATGGCTACGTGCTGCCCAAGGCCGAGTTCCCCGAACAGGTGGAGGCCGTGGCCGAATTCCTGGCGCTGGAGGAGCGGGCGCGGGGCTGGCCGGTCGGCAGAATCAAGCTCCTCCCCATCGTCGAGACCGCGCTGGGCGTCATGAACGTGCGCGAGGTCGCCCTGGCCAGCCAACGGGTCGATGCGCTGCTCTTCGGCGCCGAAGACCTGGCCGGCGACATGGGCGCCCTGCGCACGCCGGCCGGCTGGGAGGTCTTCTACGCCCGCAGCGCCGTGGTGCTGGCTGCCAAAGCCTACCGGCTGGCAGCCATCGACCAGGTTTTCTTCGATTTGAACGACCTGGCGGGCTTCGAGGAGGAGTGCCGCGCCGGCCGGCAGATGGCCTACGACGGCAAGATGGTCATCCACCCGCGCCAGGTCGAGATCGCCCAGCGCATCTTTGCACCATCGCCGGAGGAAATCCAGCGCGCCCGGCGCATCATCCAGGCCCACGACGAGGCCCAAGCTGCCGGGCTGGGCGCCTTCGCCCTGGACGGCCGCATGGTAGACATGCCGGTGGTGCGCATGGCCGAGCAGGCGCTGCAGCGGGCGCAGGCGGCGGGCCTGCTGGATGACGCCTGACCCAGGGCGCGCTCAGTTGCCGATGCCCAGGGAGACGGTGTCCACAGCCAGCTCGCCGTTCAGGCCGTTGACGATCAGCCGCAGAACCGTGGGGCCATTGGGCAGCAGCGTCGTGTCCCACAGCCCCAGCACCCCGCTGGTCGGCGTGGTCACAGGCGACGCGTCCGGCGCCAACGGCGTCCACACCTCGCCCAGCAACACCTCCAGCGAATAGCTGGCAAAGGCCGAGCCGCCCGCCGTTCCCAGGATGGCGACCTGGCCGCTCAGCAAGTCTCCATCCAGCGGCGCCTGGATCTCAGCCAGCAAGGCAGCCGGCGCGGGGATGGTAGCTGTGGGCGGCGGCGTCGCCGAGGCCGTCGGGCTGGGGGGAGGCAGCGCCGGCGGGGTCTCGGTGGGCGTCGCGGTCGGGCTGGGGGAGGGCAGAACCACCGCCGTTTCGGTGGGCGTGGCGGTCTCGGTCGGTGTGACCGTGGGTGTGGCGGTGGCCTCATGTTGCACCGTCACCCGCACCGGCGTCGATTCGAGGCGTCGGCCCTGCCGGTCCACCGCCACCACCCGCAGCACGTGCGGCCCATCCCTGCCCAGGCCGGCGACATCCCATTGGGCCAGCTCGCCGTTCAGCACCGGCTGGCCGATGGGGCCGGCCACCACGCCCCAGGCGCCCGGCTCGAAACTTTCGCCATACTCCACCAGATAATAGTCGAAGTCGGCCATGGTTGCGCTGCCCCTGATCGGGATCACGCCCGACACCATCTGGCCATCCAGCGGCCAGGTGAGCGTCGCCTCGCCGCTGACCGGCGGGAGCTGCGGGCTGGCGCCGCCCGGCAACTGATCGGCCGCGAAGAGCTCCACCCGGCGGCGGTCGGCCGGGCAGGCATCGTCGGCCTGAGCGCCGGTCAGCGTGCAGATTTCGACCTGGACGATCCCCGAGGGCCGGGCAAAATCCTGCACCGGCGTATTGGCCAGCGCGCTGCGCATGAAGCGGTTCCAGATCGGCCCGGCGCCGGCAATGCCGGAGAGGTTGCTATCCATGGGCGCGCCGTCGGCGTTGCCCACCCAGACGCCGGCGACCAGCTCCGGGGTGTAGCCGATGGTCCAGATATCGCGCACGTCGTTGGTGGTGCCGGTCTTGACCGCGGCCGGCCGGCCGATTTGCAGCCAGGAGTTGGCGCCGAAGGCCGGCGTGCGCGCCTCGTTGTCCTTGAGGATATCGGTCAGCAGGTAGCTGTGCTCCGGCGTGGCGACGCGATTCTGCGCCGGCTGGCGCTGCACCGCCCGGCTGGCCAGCGGCGCATTGCGGCAGGCCTCCGGCAGATCGGGCACATCCACGCGCTCCAGCGTGGCGCCGTTGGCGTCGAGCACGCAGAGAATCGGCGTGGGCGGCGTGTAGACCCCGCCGTTGGCCAGCGCGCCATAGGCGTTGGTCAGCTCCAGCAGCGTCACCTCGCCGCCGCCCAGGGTCAGGGAGAGGCCGTAGGGAGGATGATCGGGCCGTGTCAGGGTGGTCATGCCGAAGCGCTGGGCCACGTTCAGCAGCGCGTTCACCCCCACGTGCTGCAAGGCCTTGACCGCGGGGATGTTGTAGGAGTTGGCCAGCGCCGAGCGCACGCTGACCTGGCCATGCTCGCGGCCGTCGTAGTTGACCGGCACGTAGGGAGGCCGGCCGGCGCCGTCGTCGAACTCAGTGCGCACGTCGTCGATCAGCGTGGCGACCGTCCACCAGTCGTTGGGCCGTTCGAAGGTGGCCAGATAGGTGAAGGGCTTGACGGTGGAGCCAGGCTGGCGGGGGGAGGTGGCCACGTTGACCTGGCCGCTGATCTCCGCGTTGTTGAAATCGGCTGAGCCGACCATGGCCAGGATCTCGCCGGTGCGGGGATCCTGCGCCACCAGCGCGCCGTTGCTGACGTTGCGCCCTTGCAGCTCGGCCACGCCCGCCTGCACCTGCTGCTCAGCCTCTGCCTGCAAGGTCGGGTCCAGCGAGGTGTAGATCTGCAGGCCGCCGCGGTAGAGCAGCTCCGGCCCGTAGAGCCGTTCGATCTCGCTGCGCACGGTCATCACGAAGTGGGGCGCCTTGTCCAGCCGGGTGCTCTCCAGGCCGCCGCCGTAGTAGGCCAACGGCTCCCGCCAGGCCGCGTCCGCCTGTTCGGCCGTGATCGCGCCATGTTCGACCATCAGGCGCAACACATCAGCCTGGCGGGACTTGGCGGCGTCTGGATTCTGCAGCGGATCGTAGGCGGCCGGCGCCTGCGGCAGGCCGGCCAGCAGCGCGGCCTGGGCCAGGCTCAGCTCGCTGGCTGCCCTGTTGAAATAGAGCCGGGCGGCCGCCTCGATGCCATAGGCCATGTTGCCGTAGTAGATCTCGTTGAGGTAGATCTCCAGAATCTCATCCTTGGAGTAGCGCCGCGTGATCTCTGCCGCCAGAATCGCCTCCTTGACCTTGCGGGTCAGCGAGCGCTCCGGCGACAGAAAGACCAGCTTGGCCAACTGCTGGCTGATGGTGCTGGTGCCCACCACCGGCCCCTGGGTCTGCACAGCCCGGAAGATGGCGCGGCCCAGGGCCACCGGATCGACCCCGCGGTGCTCGTAGAAGTTGGAATCCTCCGTGGCGATCACCGCATCCACCAGGAAGGGGGAGATCTCGGCCAACGGCACGCGGCGGCGCAGGCCGGCTGTGGGGTCGTTCGGCGCCAGCGGCGCTTGCAGCAGGCTGCCATCGCGCGCGTAGATGCGCGTGTTCTCGCCGTGGGTGGTCAGCGTCACCAGTTGATCGGCCGGGGGCAGGTTGCGCGCCACAGCCACATAGCCGCCCAGGAAGAGGCCCAGCCCCAAGAGCAGGGCGATCAGAAAGAGCAGAATGCCCAGCAGCAGGCCGTTGATGGCCTCAGCGCCGCCCCCGCCGCCCCCGCCGCGGCCGGTGGGCGGCGGCGAGGAGGGAAGGGGGTTCTGAGCCGGCGGCCGGCTGACCGGCGGCGGCGTGCTGCCCACCTGCCGCACAGGGCGGCCCGGCGGCCGCTTGCCCGGCGCGGGATTCGGATTGGCGTTGGAGGGATAAGTTGGTTGAGTCATGACAGGCATTAGACGAGCGGAAAAGGGGAAAGGTTCAACCTGATGAAAGGACTGACGGTGCTGGTCAACGGCGCGCTTAGCACCGTCAGTCCTCTTCGTGCACACTTGTCAGACCAGACAAGACAAGTATAATCTAAATTGCCCTGTGCGCCACAAAGATGCTGGCGCCCAGGTTGCAAGAAAAGGAGGATTCCATGCTTGGCACATTGATCGTTGTCGTCATCGTCATCTTTGCTGTGATCTCATTGGTGTCGATGGCGATCAAGATTCTCAAGGAATACGAACGGGGCGTGCTCTTTCGTCTGGGCCGACTGGCGGGCGCGCGCGGCCCAGGCCTGATCTTCATCATCCCGTTCATCGACCGGCTGGTGACGGTGGATCTGCGGGTGGTCACGCTGGATGTGCCCTCGCAGGAGGCCATCACCCGCGACAATGTCACCGTCAAGGTCAACGCGGTGGTCTATTTCCGGGTACTGGACCCGGAGGCAGCCATCGTCCAGGTCGAGGACTACAAGCGCGCCACCTGGAACATCGCCCAAACCACCCTGCGCAATGTGTTGGGCCAGAGCGACCTGGACGAGCTGCTGGCCCATCGTGAGCGCATCAACCAGAAGCTGCAGCAGATCATCGACGAGGCCACCGAGCCGTGGGGCATCAAGGTTGCCATTGTCGAGGTCAAGGATGTGGAGCTGCCCGATGGCATGAAGCGCTCCATGGCCCGCCAGGCCGAGGCCGAGCGCGAGAAGCGCGCCAAGATCATCCATGCCTCGGGCGAGTTCGAGGCGGCGCAGCAGTTGCAGGAGGCGGCGCACACCCTGGCCCAGGAGCCGGTGGGCATCCAACTGCGCTATTTGCAGACGCTGACCGAGATCGCTGTGGAGAAGAACTCGACCATCGTCTTCCCCCTGCCCATCGACTTCTTCAAGGCGCTGGGCGTCATGTTTGGCAACGTCAGCTCGCATGATGACGGCCAGACCGGCCCGTAGCCGGGTTCAGGGTCAACTCAGCATCTCACGATTTCTGTCTCACGCTGCAACTGCTCAGCCGGCGGGCCAAACGTTGGTTGAGTAGCCATCTGAGGCGTACACCTGCACTTGCGCCGAAGCGCAGCGCAGGTGCAAGTGTCGAAACCAACGTTTGGCCCGCCGGCGGGTGCGAGCACGGGATTTCGATACGGCGGCCTACTCAATCCACGTGCTCGCACCCGCCGGCTGAGTAGTAACCGCACGTCAGGAGATCAAGGCCGCATGGGCCGCAGGCCCGGCGTTTCCTTGTGCATTTAGTTTTGATTGCTGCGCTGGTCGGTTCCGTGTATCGGCCAGCGCAGCCGCTGCGCTGCTAATCTGGGACTTCGGGACTCTTGACTGTCGGGAATATGGAGGGCTACGCCATGCGCAAGGTGGAATCTGCGGGCGACAAGGACATCTTCGGCCTGTGCAGGCAGTTGCAGCAGGCCGGCTGGGACGCGTATGCCAGCGACATGACCGGGGAGGTGGCCGCGCGCCGTCAGCCGGACGCGGACCGCGACGTCTGGACCTTGGTGATCGACCGCAGCGGGCGCTGGCGCTTCACCGCCACCCACGTGCTGACCGCGCCCGTGGGCCGCGAGGAGCTGCGGGGCGGCTACACCCTGCGCATGCAGACGGAGACGCAGCAACTGTTCACGGTCCTCGGCTGCCTGGCCGATCCTGTCGATCTGCCTGGGCTGCTGGCTGAGCTGACCCTGGCGGCGCAGGAGGAAAGCGGCGTCAGCGTGGATCGGGCGGAGGTCAGCGCGCCGTGAGCCGAAAAACACCCCCCGAACGCGCAACTGAGGCCGCTGTGAGCGGGTCGGATGTCCAGCCCGCGCCGGCCCGCGCCAGCCGGCAGCCGCTGGTGCTGGCGGTTCTGTTGACCTCGTTGGTCTGGCTGGTGTTGGCCGGGGGCGCGCTGTGGCTGTTGCGCCAGCCGGAGCCGGTGGCCTTTCAGGTGCAGCCGGCGCCGGCCACGGCCACGCCAGCGCCCACCCCCACCCCGCAGCCGATCCAGGTCGAGGTCACGGGTGCGGTGCTGACGCCGGGGGTCTATCAGTTGCCGGCCGGCGCCCGCGTGGGCGACGCCATCGCCGCGGCCGGCGGCCTGGCCCCGCACGCCGACGCCGCCGCGCTGAACCTGGCCCAGCCGCTGCAAGATGGGGAGAAGCTGACCGCGCCCACCCCCGCGCCCTCCCGACCTGCGGCCGCGGCCGGCGTCGCAGACAGCGCGCCTGATCTGGGCGCGACGCGCAGCGGCGGCATCGACCTGGCCGGATTGACGCTGATCGACATCAACCAGGCCAGCGTGCAGGAGCTGGATGTGCTGCCCTCCATCGGCCCGGTGACCGCCCAGGCCATCGTGGACTACCGCACCGCCAACGGCCCCTTCCGCTCCATCGAGGATCTGGGCAACGTCAAGGGCATCGGCCCGGCCACCCTGGAGAAGATCCGCGCCCTGATCACCGTGGGAGACTGATGCACCGAGGGATCACCCCTTGCTTGCTTGACGATTCTCGCGCCGCCAGCCCAGCGCGGCGCTGAAGTGGGCCCCCAACAGAACCACCGCCACCGTCAGGTAGAACCAAATCAACAGCACGATGATCGCGGTCAACGGGCCGTAGAGGCGTTCATAGCGCGCCAGGCCGCTGCCCAGGTACCAGGTGAAGCCAAGGTTCAGGATCTGGCTGGTGACCGCGGCGAAGAGCGCGCCCCAGAAGGCGACGCGCCAGGGCACCTGGACGCGCGGCACCCACTTGTACAGTCCCCAAAAGATCATCAGCGACGCGACGAAAGGAAGCGCGCGCGGGATCCACTCCCCGGCGATCTTGCCGCTGAAACCCAGCCAGCGCAGCAGCGCCACGGGCAACATGGAGAGCACACCCAGGGTGGCCGAAGTGAGCAACAGCGCCACCAGGCCGATGTAGACGATCACGACCATCAGCAGGCCAACCAGGCGGGCTGTGACCGGGTTGGGTCGGGCCGTCTGCGACCAGGCCAGGTCGACGTTGAAGGTCAGATTGGTGAAGACGCCGGAGGCCGCCCACAGCAGCGCCAGCAGGCTGATCAGCGTGACTTCGCCGCGCGTGGCGAAGATGCTGGTCAGGGTGTCCAGCACCATCTCTTCGACTCCCTGGGCGTCGGGCAGGAGGCGATCCACCAGCAGGGTGATGAAAGCCTGAACTTCGGCCGGCTCGATGAACCAGCCCAGGACGGTGATCAACAACACGGCCAGGGGAAAGAGGGAGAAAAGGCTGTAGTAGGAGAGCGCGGCCGCGGCTTGTGGACCGCGCGCCAGGGTGAATCGGTCCAGCGTGCGACGCAGCACGCTCAGCCAGCCGCGGCTGGCCGCGTCGGCGCGGGCAAAGGCCGCTTCCAGGCGTGGGGGTAGATCGGGGGTTTCGTTGTCGGTGGACATAAGCGTTGGGACGCAGATCAACGCGGATGAACGCAGATCGGAAGGGTGACGCTGGTTGGGACGCAGATCAACGCGGATCGGAAGGGTGGAGACGGTTGAGACGCGGATTTACGCTGGGGAGCTTGGGAAGACGAAGATGGCCAGGAGGTCGTTGACGTTGGTTTGGGTCGGGCCGATGCGCAGTTGGTCGCCGCTGGCGTGCAGGAAGGGATAGGCGTCGTTGTTGGCCAGGTGCGCGGCGGCATCCAGCCCCGCGGCCTGGCCGCGGGCGACGCTTCCCGCGTCGGCCAGCCCGCCGGCCGAGTCGGTGGGGCCGTCGCTGCCGTCGGTGGCCAGCGCCGCAATGACGATGCGCTGACCCTCCGGCATGCGGGCCAGCGCCAGCGCGGCCGCCAGGGCCAGCTCCTGGTTGCGGCCGCCCCGCCCCTGCCCAGCCAGCGTGACCGTGGTCTCGCCGCCCAGCAGCAGACAGGCCGGCGCGGCCAGGGGATGGCCATGCGCCGCGATCTCGCGGCCCAGCGCCGCCGCCACCTTGGCCACCTCCCGCGCCTCTCCTTCGACGTAGGTGCTCAACACGATGGCGTTGAAGCCCTCCACCTGGGCCCGGGCCGCGGCTGCCTGGGCCGCGCGGCGGTTGTCGGCCACCACCACGGTCTGACAGCGGCTGAACACCGGATCATCGGCCCCGGGGGTGTCGGGCAGCAGACCGGCCAGGCCAGCGCGCAGGTGTTGGATGACGGCCGCAGGCAGGGTCGGCTCCAGCCCATAGCGCTGCACGATCTGCCAGGCCCCCTGCCAGGTGGAGCGGTCAGGCACGGTGGGGCCAGAGGCGATCACATCCAGCGGGTTGCCCACCACATCGGACAACACCAGGCTGGCCACCGTGGCCGGGCTGGCCAGCCGCGCCAGTTGGCCCCCTTTGAGCTGTTCCAGATGCTTGCGCAAGGCGTTGATCTCGTCGATGCTGGCGCCGCAACGCAGCAGCGCGGCGGTGGCGGCTTGCAGGTCAGCCAGGCTCAGCCCGGCGCCGGGCAGCGTCAACAGCGCCGAGCCGCCGCCGGAGATCAGACAGAGCACCAGATCGCGGGCGGTCGCGCTGTCGGCCAGCTCGGCGATGCGTTGGGCCGCTTGCACGCCGGCCGCGTCGGGCACCGGGTGGCCGGCCTCGAACACGGCGATGGAGCGGGGCAGCGCTTCGGCGCCGGCCGCGTGGTCATGTTTGGTCAGCAACGCGCCGCCCGCCAGGCGGTCGCCCAGAACCTCGGCCGCGGCCACACCCATGGCCACGGCCGCCTTGCCGAAGCCCAGCAGCAGCACGCGCTCGTACTGCGTCAGATCGTAGACCGTCTCGCCGATGGCCAGCCGGTTGCCGGTGCGCCGCAGCGCGGCGCGCACGGCCGGGCCGGGATCCACCGCGGCCAGCGCGGCCTCCAGCACGGGCAGGATGCGCAGGCGACGGTCAGGGTCGGCCAGCAGGACGGTGGGGTCGAAGTGAAGTGGACTCATGGGCAGCAACCTGGGTTCGCTGGTGGCCATCAAAGAGCTTGCCAGCGCGCGTAGATGGCATTGCGCAGCAGGCGGCCGGCGCTGCGCTCGCGGGTGGCCAGCTCGCCGCTCTCCACCGGGCCAGCCTGGCCGCGAACAATATCGGCCAGGGCGGCGGCCAGGCTGGCCGGTGCGACGCCCTGGGTGTAGACCGTGGCCACGATGAAGCGGGCCTCGTCGGCCAGCACCGCGCGGCAGCCGTTGCACAGCTCGCCGAACAGCCGGTCGAAGCTCCAGACCTCGCCGCCGGGGCCGCGGCCAAAGGCGGGCGGGTCGAGCACGATGCCGTGGTAGCGCATGCCGCGGCGCGCCTCGCGGCGCAGATAGGTCAGCGCGTCCTCCACGACCCAACGGATGGGCCGGTCGTGCAAACCGGAGAGCGCCTGGTTGTCACGCGCCCACAGCACGGCCTTTTTGGCGGCGTCCACGTGGGTGACGTGCGCGCCGGCCTGGGCAGCCATCAGCGTGGCCAGGCCGGTGTAGCCGAACAGGTTGAGCACGCGCAGGGGCTGGTGGGCGCGGCGCACCTGGGCCGCGATCCAGTCCCAGTGTGCCGCGTTTTCGGGGAAGAGGCCGACCTGGCGTGACTGGCTGGCCTGCACCCAGAAGCGCAGCGCGCCGTAGGCCATGGGCCAGCGCGGCGGCAGCGGTTGGCGTTGCTGCCAGCGCCCGCCGTTCTGGCTGGAGGCGGTGAAGATCGCGTGGGCGGCGTCCCATTGGGCGCGCGGCAGGGCTGGCTGCCAGGTGGCCTGCGCCTCCGGCCGGATCAGCGTGGCCGGGCCAAAGCGCTCCAGCTTACGGCCCTGGCCGCTGTCCAGCAATGCATAGTCCTGCCAATCGGCGGCGGTGAGGGTGGGCATGGCGGTCATCCTGCGGCTCAGCGCGGCGGCCATCCTGCGGCTCGGCGAAGGATCCCGCCTGCCTGGCAGATCAAAACCGGTGTTTCAGGGAGCGGCCCAATTGTAGCACGGCGCTGGGCAGGACACAAAGCGGCCGGCCGAACCGGCGCGGCTCCCGTTCGCAGCAATTCCAAATATGGGCGGAGTCGAGGCTTCAGCCGGGTCCGGACGATGCGAGTTGAGCGTGCCAACCCGGCTGAAGCCTCGACTCCAGTTCGGCAGTCGCCATATTTGGAATTGCTGTCCCGTTCGCGCCTTGCTGGACTTTTTGGCTGAGCGGTGCTAAAATCAACGCCGGCGAGATCGCTCCTGCCTGTTTTGCAAGTTCTTCGCCCCAGGAGAAGCCGTCGTGCACCGAACACAACGCAAGCACGCCCATGCTCCTCACAGTTGGATACGCTTCTTGTTGACGCTGGCCCTGCTGGTGTTGTTTGCCGCGCCCGCCATGGCCGCGCCCACAGCTCCGGCCGATCTGCCCTGCGCGCAGGTGACCGTGGATGCGGCCAGCGGCTGGCCGGCCACGCTGCGCGACTGCCGCTTCGACGCCGACCCCGCCGCCAGCGCCGATGACATCGCCCGCGCCTTCTTGCAGGCCAACCATGCCGCCCTGGGCCTGGATCAGACGCTGAGCTCGCTGCGCCTGGCCTCCACCCGCCATGGGCTGAGCAGCAGCCACGTGGTTTTCCAGCAGACCGCGGCCGGCCGGCCGGTCTATGGCGCCTGGCTGGCGGTGCATCTGGACGCCGCCGGGCAGGTGCAGGTGGTTCACAACCGCACCCGGCCCGATCTGGTTGTGCCGGCTGGAGTCCCGACCATTTCTGCCCTCGATGCCGTGCAGCGGGCGCGCGCCGCCATCCAGTTCGGAGCGCCGCGCGCCAACAGCCCCGCGCCGGAGCTGGTGGTGCTGCCCATGAGCGACGACGAGGGCCGCCTGGTCTGGCGGGTGCAGATTGCAGCCGCCCAGCCGCAGGGGGATTGGGAGGTGCTGCTGGATGCGGCCGACGGGCAGGTGATCAAGCGCTTCAACCGGTTGGCGCTGGCCAGCGGCCAGATTCTCGATCCAGACCCGCCTCAGCCGGCGCGGGCGGGGACGCTGCCGCTGCGCACACTGCCGCTGCTGGGGCTGGATGACAGCGGCTGGCTGCGTGGGGACTATGTCGATGTGACCCAGCCGGTGGGCTACCGGCCGGCCAGCGCCTTCTCAGCCAGCGGCGATTTCCTCTACCAGCCGAACGATGCGCGCTTCAAGGAGGTCATGGTCTACTACCACATCGACGCCGCGCAGCGTTACATCCAGTCCCTGGGCTACAGCAGCAGCAACAACCCGCCCAACGGCATCCGCGACCGCGTGACCTATGCCAGCCCGCACTGGTTCAGCCAGGATCAGTCCTTCTACAGCGTCAGCGACGATGCGCTGCACTTCGGCGACGGCGGCTGGCCTGATGCGCTGGACCCCGATATCATCGTTCACGAATATGGCCATGCGCTGCTCCATGACCTGGCGCCGCATTGGGGCGGCGGCGACATGGAGGCGATCGGCGAGGGCTTCGGCGACTACCTGGCCGCCACGCTGTTCGCCGAGACCAGCGCAGACCCGGCCTGCATCGGCGAGTGGGACAGCAATCGCCAGACTTCGAATTGGGTGCAGCTCGGAAATGCTCAGGAGAGCCAGGGCTGTCTGCGCCGCATGGATGCCGAGCGCCAGTATCCGGCTGGGCTGACCGGCAACGTCCACACCGACGGCGAGATCTGGGGCCGGGTGCTGTGGGACCTGCGCGCGGCTGTGGGGCAGGAGCAAGCCGACCGGCTGGCGTTGGAGAGCAGCTTCTATCTGCCGCCGGCTGCGACGCTGGTCGAGGCCGGTCAGGCGCTGCTGGACGCCGACGCGGCCCTGAACGCCGGCCAGCAGGCCGCGGCCATCGAGCGCGTCCTGCAAAGCCGCGGCCTGGCCCCTCTGTCCGCGCCCACGGCTGTGCTGGCGCCGGCCAGCGGCGCGATCCTGACGCCCGACGGGCTGGCGCCGGTGGTTTGGCAGCCCCAGACCGATCTGCCGGTCAGCTACGAGCTGGAGTGGAGCATCGACGCCGACGCGGTCGGCGTGTGGAAGACCGATTTCAGCGCCGGCCTGGCAGAGCAGTTCAGCCAGACCGGCGGTGCGCCCTGGCAGGCAGCCAACGGCGTCGCCGGCTCCGGCCGGATCGAGCACGGCCAGCACAGCAGCCTGCTTTTGCCGGTGGAGACTGTGGCCGAGGGCCTGCTCAGCTTCCGCTATCAGGTCGACTCGGAGCAGGGCTATGACCTGTTGGAGTTCCTGGTGGATGGTCAGTCCCTGCTGCGGGCCAGCGGCCAGACCGGCTGGCGCAGCTTCAGCACATCCCTGCCGGCCGGCCAACATCAGTTGATCTGGCGTTTCAGCAAGGACAGCACGGTGAGCCGCGGCCAGGATGCGGCCTGGATCGACGATCTGCGGGTGGAGGAGGCCAGCCTGGCGCAGTGGCAGCCCGGGGCGCTGAGCCCCAACGGGACGGCGTCCAACAGCGGCATGTGGCGCGTGCCCGGCCGCGCGGCCAGCGACGCCAGTCTGCGCGTGCGGGCCCGGCTGGGCGAGGTTGTCAGCCCGTGGACGGAAAGCGCGCCCTTCATCATCGACCAGCCGACGGCCGTCAGCCTGGCCAGCTTCGAGGCGGGGGTGGCGCAGACCTTGAGCAACTGGCCGTCGCTGCTGGCCGGCGCACTGGTTGCGCTTCTGGCGACCTGCAGCGCGATGGCCGGCTGGCGGCGTCGCAGCGCACGAACCCATTGACCGGCGCGGCTCTGCCGGTGAACGCAAAACGCCAACCGGATGGTTGGCGTTTTTGAATCGGGTCACGCGTTGGATTCCAATGCGAGCTTTCTTCTGCTATGCCTCAACCGCGACGCGCTGGTTGATGAAGGCCACGATATCCTGGGTGCTGGTGCCAGGGCCAAAGACCGCGGCGATGCCTGCCTGGCGCAGCGGGTCGATATCCTCATCGGGGATGATGCCGCCCACCAGAACTATCACATCCTCCAGGCCCTGTTGATGCAGCAGCTCCACCACACGGGGACAGAGCGCCAGATGGGCGCCCGACAAAATGCTCAGGCCCACCACATCGACATCTTCCTGCAACGCGGCCTCGGCGATCATCTCCGGCGTCTGGCGAATGCCGGTGTAGATCACCTCGAAGCCAGCATCCCGCAGCGCGCGGGCCACCACTTTCGCGCCGCGATCATGGCCATCCAGGCCAGGCTTGGCTACCAGAACACGTATCTTGTGATCCGCCATGGGTGTGTACTCCTTGCTCAAAAGCGTGTGACAAGATTGTACCATCATGCACGAAGAGTGTCAAAACGGGACTCGTAACTCGTAACTCGTAATGCGTAATGCGTAACCGGAATTGCGGGAGGAGTCTCTGGGTTACGGGGCATGGGTGATGTGAAACGTGACCGGAATTGCGGAAAGCCTCTCCGGGTTACGCATTACGCATTACGCATTACGCATTACGTCTTACGTGAAACGCGACCAGCATTGCGGAAAGCCTCTCCGGGTTACGCATTACGTCTCACACCCTCACCTGCCCGTCGCCGAACACGACCCACTTGTAGGTGGTCAGTTCTTGCAGGCCCATGGGGCCGCGGGCGTGCAGCTTCTGGGTGCTGACGGCCACCTCTGCGCCCAGGCCCAGTTGCCCGCCGTCGTTGAAGCGGGTGCTGGCGTTGACGAAAACCGCGGCCGAGTCGACTTCGTTGACGAAGCGCATGGCGTTGCTGTGATCCTCGGTCAGGATGCCGTCGGAATGGGCGGTGCTGTGCTGGGCGATGTGCTCCATGGCCTCCTCCAGGCCGCTGACCACCTTGACCCCCAGCACCAGGCGCATCCATTCCTGATCGAAATCCTCCGGCCCGGCCGGGACAACCGGCGATTGCTGACCGTCGGCCGGTCGGTCGTGGTTCGTCGGGAGCAGGGCGCGCTCCAGAATCAGCAGCGCGGTGGGGTCTGCCCGCAGCTCCACGCCGTCGGCGGCCAGCCGTTCCGCCATCCTGGGCAGGAACTGGGCCGCCGCGTCGCGGTGTACCAGCACGGTATCCAGCGCGTTGCAGACGCTGGGCCGCTGCGTCTTGGCGTTGTGGATGATCTCGACCGCCTTGGCCTGGTCGGCCGAGGCGTCCACGAACAGGTGGCAGATGCCCAGGCCGCCGGTCATCACCGGCACCGTGGCCTGTTCACGGCAGAGCTTGTGCAGCGCCGCGCCGCCGCGCGGGATGATCATGTCCACGTAGCGGTCAAGGCGCAGCAGCTCTGTGATCAGGCTGCGGTCGATGCTGTCGATGTAGAGCACCGCATCGGCCGGCAGGCCGCTGGCCTCCAGCGCGCTCTGGATCACCTCGACCATGGCCAGGTTGCTGCGCAGGGTTTCCTTGCCGCCGCGCAGGATGGCCGCGTTGCCGGTCTTGAGGCTCAGCGCTGCGATGTCGATGGTCACGTTGGGCCGCGCCTCGTAGATCACCCCCAGCACCCCCAGCGGGGTGCGGCGGCGGGCGATGCGCAGGCCGTTGGGCAGTACGCGGCCATCGAATTCCTGGCCAACCGGGTCGGGCAGAGCTGCCACCGAGCGGGTGTCGGCCGCGATGCCGGCCAGTCGTCGCTCGTCCAGCAGCAGGCGGTCCAGCAGGGCCGGGGAGAGGCCGGCCGCCTGGCCATCGGCCACGTCCAGCCCGTTGGCGGCCAGAATCTTCGCCTGGTCCCGCTCCAGGCCGTCGGCGATGGCGTGCAGCGCGGCGTTCTTCTGCGCAGTGGAGGCGCGGGCCAGCAGGCGGCTGGCAGCCTTGGCCCGTTGGCCCAGAGAGTCGAGACTAGAGTCGGTCATAGGTCACTTCCGCCAGGGGGCATCGCATCAGAAACCGGGTTTTGCCGCGCAGACGAAGGGCATGGCGTCATGCAAGGCATTCACGAGGCCATGGACTATCTCCGCGCCGGAAAAACCCGGTCTGCGGTATGCGTGACGCGCGCCATGCTGAGATGGCGACGACGTTCGAAATTAAACGTCAGATATCCATGCGCTGGGCGCACAGCTGTTGATGGAAATGGCGGGCTCGGTCAGGAGACCGGCCCGAGCGGCCATTTCCCGTCATGGCGGGCTCGGTCAGGAGACCGGCCCGAGCGGCCATTTCCCGTCATGGCGGGCTCGGTCAGGAGACCGGCCCGAGCGGCTGTTTATTCGTCAGCGCAGCCGGCCCAGCACTTCATCCTTCACCAGGTGCGTCGCGCCCTGCACGCCCCAGAGCAGGCCTCGCTTCTCCAGGTTGATCACGCGCTTGACGGTTCCCTGAATCGCACCGGCCACCGGCTCCAGGCGCTGACGGGCGGAGGCGCCGCGCGTCAGCTTGAGCATGGCCTTGCCCAGCTCGTAGTTGCCCGGGGAGCGCATGATGGTGGCCACGTCGAAGGCCGGCGGCGGCTGGCCCACCGCGTAGGCGTAGGGCCGGGTGAACTGGACCACCCCCTCTTTGCCGTGGATGCGTCCGTAGCCGGAGTGCTTGATGCCGCCGAAGGGCAGCATGGGGACGGCAAACTGCGTGATGGTGTCGTTGATGATCACCGAGGAAGCCTCGATCTGGCGCGCGACCTTCCAGGCGTGCTGCAAGTTGCGGCTCCAGACCGATGCGCCCAGCCCTAGCTTGCTGTCGTTGGCCAGCGCAATGGCCTCGGCCTCGCTGGCCACCTTGACGATGGGCATCAACGGCCCGAAGGTCTCCTCATTCATCAGCTTCATGTCATGGGTGACATCCACCAGCACGGTGGGGCTGACAAAATTGCCGTTCATCTCGCCGCCGACCAGCACGCGCGCGCCGCGGGCATGGGCGTCCGCCAGATGGGCGGTGATCACCTTCAGTTGGCGCGGGTCGGTGATGGGGCCGATATCGAACATGCTGGCGGTGTCTCGCGAGTAGCCCATGGTGACGCGCTCGGTCTCGTGCAGCACCAGCTCCAGGAACTGATCATAGACCTGCTCATGCACGTAGACCCGTTCGACCGCCATGCAGGTCTGGCCGGCGTTGAAGAAGGCGCCCCAGACGCCCCAGCGCGCGGCTGCGGCCAGATCCGCATCCTCCAGCACAATCATGGCGTCCTTGCCGCCCAGCTCGCAGGCCAGGGGGATCAGCTTCTCCGCGGCGGTCTTGGCCACCGTGCGGCCGGTCAGGGTCGATCCGGTCAGGAAGATGTAGTCGGGGTCAGACTGCACCAGCGCCGCCCCGACCCGGCCGTCGCCGTGCAGCACGCGCACGAAGGGCTTCATCTCCGGCACGCGCTCGATCAGCCGTTCGATCAGCAGACCGGTGGCCGCGGTTACCTCGGAGGGCTTCAACACCACCGTGTTGCCCGCCAGCAGCGCGCCCAGCAGAGGGGGCATGGCCAGCGCAAAGGGGTAGTTCCAGGGAGAGATCACCGCCACGACGCCGTAGGGCCGCGGCTCCACATAGCACTTCTTGAAGAAGAAGAGGCTGCTGGAGACCTCATAGCGCTGCAGCCAGCGCTTGGCGTGTTGCAGATAGGTGTCGAGCATATCGACGGTGATGAAGACCTCGATCATGGCATCCTGGCGCGATTTGCCGCAGTCCTGGTTGATCACGTCGGTGATCTCATCCATGGAGTCGATCAGCAGCGCCTGAAACTTGCGCAGGATTGCCACGCGCGCGGCCACATCCTTCCGGCTCCAGATGCGGGAGGCCGCCCGCATCTCGGTCATGGCCTGCTCCACATCGGCGGGCGTGGCCATGGGCAGTTCCCCGAAGATGGCGCCGGAGGCGGGGTTGGTGAATTTCAGGATGGCCGGAGCGGCCGGTTTGGAAGTCCCATTTTCTTCGATGCCAGCCACAGGCGCGGCCTTGGCCACCTCGCCATGGCCGTTGCCGGAAGCTGGACTGACGATCTCTAGCAAATCGGTGCCGGTAGTCATGGTAGCTCCTTTTTTTCAATACAGAGGAGGAAATCTGCCGCAGTTTGCCAGGGCAACAATGGGTGGGCCGGCAACGCGTCTGTCAGTGCGGCGCTGACAGCGCGATCGCTGGGTGATCTCTGTCCGTCCAAGACCGCGGAGGTCTAAACGCTGGGTCTACAGTATAGCACAATATGACGCAACGCGCCACAATTCGTGCGGCGTTTGCGCGCAGGAAGATTCAGAGGTCGCCGGACGCATGAAGCGCCAGTCTCAAGGGCGACGACCTGCCAAGTCGGTGCGGCTACAGCACTACCAGATCATCGCGATGGACGACCTCCGGGCTGTTTTCGTAGCCGAGGATGCCGGCGATCTCCTCCGAACGCCGGCCCTGGATGCGCTTCAGCGACGCCGCGCCGTAGCGGGTCAGGCCGCGGGCGATCTCGCGGCCGGCGCGGTTGCAGATGCGCACCGTCTCGCCCCGCTCGAACTGCCCCTCGACGCCGACGACGCCCACCGGCAGCAGGCTGCGTCCCTGGCGGGTCAGCGCGGCCGCCGCGCCGTCATCCACGGTGACATGGCCGGCCGGCGCGGGTCCGCCCAGCAGCCAACGCTTGCGGCTCTCCAGCCGGTTGGCCAGCGGCGTGAAGCGGGTGCCCACCCGCTCCCCCTGCGCCACCCGCAGCACCACCTCCTCCACCGCGCCGGCCGCGATCACCACCTCGGCGCCGCCGCGGCGGGCCAGGTCGGCCGCGGCCAGCTTGGTGCTCATGCCGCCGGTGCCCAGGCCGCTGCGGCTGCCGCCGGCCAGGGCGCGCAGCTCGTCGTCGATTCGTTCCACCTCGGCGATGAGCTGCGCCGTGGGATCGGTGCGCGGGTCCGCGGTGAAGAGGCCCGGCTGGTCGGTGAGGATCAGGAGCAGGTCCGCCTCGATCAGGTTGGACACCAGCGCCGACAGGTTGTCGTTGTCTCCCAGCTTGATCTCCTCGGTGGAGATCGCGTCGTTTTCGTTGATGATGGGCACGATGCCCGCGGCCAGCAGGGCCTGCAGCGTGTCGCGCGCGCTCAGGTAACGGCTGCGGTCGTCCAGGTCTGAGCGGGTCAGCAGCACCTGCCCCACGGCGATGCCGTAGATATCGAAGAACTGCTCATAGTTGGCCATCAGCCGGCTTTGACCGACCGCGGCCAGCATCTGCTTGGCGGGCATGGCCAAGGGCGCTGGGCGCTGCCCCAGTCGCTCCCGGCCGGCCGTGATGGCGGCCGAGCTGACCACCACCACCTCGACGCCGGCCGCGTGCAGGCGGGCGCACTGCCGCACGATCTCCAACATACGCGGTCGGTTGAGCTGCGGCGAGCCGGCCGTCAGCACGCTGGTGCCCAGCTTGAGGACGAGACGACGACAGGAAAAAGAGGTGTGCAGTGTTGGCATGGCTTGGTCAAAGGCCGGCGAGCAGAGGCCGGCGCGGCGAGATCGGTCGGGTCATGGACGGCAACGTTGGATGCGTCTCAAGTCTACCGCCACAGCCTTGATCCGCCAAATCGCCGCCGTTTGCTGCATGGCGCGGAGTCGAGGTTCGTTCTGTGGACGCGTGGTGCGGAGTCGAGGTTCGTCCTGTGGACGCACGGCGCGGAGTCGAGGTTCGTCCTGTGGACGCATGACGCGGAGTCGAGGTTCGTTCTGTGGACGCACGGCGCGGAGTCGAGGTTCGTCCTGTGGGCGCACGGTGCGGAGTCGAGGTTCGTCCTGTGGACGCACGGTGCGGAGTCGAGGTTTGTTCTATGGGCGCATGGCGCGGAGTCGAGGCTTTAGCCGGGTCTGGACGAGTCGAGTTGAGCGCGCCGACCCGCCTGAAGGCTCGCCTCCGGCTTGGCGGCCACAACTCTTGGAATCGTCGGAATCCCAAGCGTCAATTTACTTCTTGCCCGCCCCTTGTGCTATACTCGATACGCTATGAATCCGAAAGCACTCCAAGTTCTGGAATTTCACAAGATCCTGCACCGCCTGGCCGAGCACACCAGCTTTTCGGCCGGCCGTGAGCTGGCGCTGAGCACCGCGCCCACGGACGATCTCAGCCTGGCGCGCCAGTGGCTGGCCGAGACCAGCGAGGCGCGCCGTCTGTTGGGCGAGCACTCAGATGTTCACCTGGGCGGCGTGCATGATGTGCGCCCCATGCTCCCCCTGGCCGAGCGCGGGGCCGTCCTGCTGGCCGGCGACCTGCTGGAAATCCGCAGCACCCTCCTGCGCGCCCGCGCCCTGCGCGCCCTCCTGACCCGGCTGGAGACCCGCTTTCCCAACCTGGCCGACATCGGCTTTCGCATCGAGCCGGCCTCGCATGTGGCCGACCAGATCGCCCTGGTGATCAACGAACGCGGCGAGATTCTGGACAACGCCAGCCCCAAGCTGGCCCGCCTGCGCGGCGAGATCAAGGTGGTGCAGAGCCGTCTGATGGAGCGGCTCGGCAAGCTGATCAGCTCCGCCGACAGCGCCCAGTACCTGCAAGAGGCCATCGTCACCCAGCGCCAGGGACGCTATGTGATCCCCCTCAAGGCGGAGTTCAAGGGACGCATTCGCGGGCTGATCCACGACCAATCGGCCAGCGGCGCCACCCTCTTCATCGAGCCTTTCGGCGTGGTTGAGCTGAACAACGAATGGCGCAAGCTGCAACTGGACGAGTTGGAGGAGATTCGCCGCCTGCTGGCCGAGCTGAGCGACCTGGTGGGCAGCGAGGCGCGCGCCATCCGCCAGACCGTCGAGGCGCTGGCGCTGCTGGACCTGATCATCGCCCGCGCCCGCTACGCCGATGAGCTGCGCGCGACCGAGCCGGAGCTGGTGGACTTCGTGCAGAAAGAGCCCAGCGCCGGCCGCCGACGGGCGAAAGTCCACAACAAGCCGGAAAGCGCCGCCCCCTCCCCATCCAGCGACCAGCCCCCGCCCTTCCATCACCCCGGCGCCGTGATCAACCTGCGCCAGGCCCGCCATCCGCTCCTGGACCCGGAGACCGTGGTGCCCATCGATGTCTATCTGGATGAGGATTATTTCGTCATCCTGATCACCGGCCCCAACACCGGCGGCAAAACGGTGACGCTCAAGACAGTCGGCCTGCTGGCGCTGATGGCCCAGTCAGGCCTGCACCTGCCCACCAAGGATGGCTCGATGCTCTCCTGCTTCGAGACCATTTTTGCCGACATCGGCGACGAGCAGAGCATCGAACAGAGCCTCTCCACCTTCTCCAGCCACATGACCAACATCATCGGCATCCTGGACGAGGCCGACCAGCGCAGCCTGGTGTTGCTGGATGAGCTGGGCGCGGGCACCGACCCGGAGGAGGGTTCGGCGTTGGCGCGGGCCCTGCTCGATCACCTGGTGCAGCGCAGCGTTACCACCCTGGCCACCACCCACTACAGCGATCTCAAGATCTATGCCCACAGCACCCCCGGCGTGCGCAATGCCAGCGTGGAATTCAGCCTGGAAACCCTGGCGCCGACCTATGAGCTGAGCATCGGCCTGCCTGGCCGCTCCAATGCCCTGGCCATCGCCACCCGGCTGGGCCTGGCGCGCGCCATCGTCAGCGCGGCCGAGGCGCTGGTGCGCCCCGAAGCGCTGGAGGCCGACAGCCTGCTGCATCATATCAAGACCACGCGCGAGCGGCTGGAGGCCGAGCGCGCCACGGCCGAGGCGGCCCGTCGTCAGGCCGAGGCCCACGAGAAAGAGCTGCGCTACCGCCTGGCGCGCATCGAGGAGGCGCGGCGCGCGGTGCTCAACGAGGCGCGCGCCCAGGCCCAGGCCGAACTGGACGAGCTGGAGGTGGAGATCGACCGCGCCCGCCGCCAGTTGGCCGGCTTCAGCGCCGGCGGCCACGTGGCCAGCGGTCTCAGCACGCATCAGCAGATGCTGGCCGAGGCGCAGCAGGTCCTGGCCCAGCGGCGCAAGGCGGCCGCGGCCGCTCCCGCCTCCGTCGAGGCCCCGGCCGCGCCCAGCCAGCGGGCCATGCCGCTGACCGTTGGAGAGACGGTCTGGATCCCCAGCCTGCAGGCCAGCGGCCAGATCGTGGCCATCGCGCCGGCCGACCAGGACGCCGAGGTGCAGATCGGCTCTTTCCGCATGCGTCTGCCTCTGGGCCGGCTGGAGCGGCGCGATGTGAGCCAGGCCGCGCCGGTGGGCATCGCCAAGCCCAGCCGCCTGCCCGCGCCTGAGCCGGCCAGCGGCGTCGCCCCCCTGCCCCACGTGGGCCTGGAGCTGGACATCCGCGGCGCCAGCGTGGACGAGATGCTCCCCCGGCTGGAAAAATATCTGGATGACGCCTACCTTGGGCTGATGCCCTGGGTGCGCATCATCCACGGCAAGGGCACCGGCGTCCTGCGCGCGGCCGTGCGCAAAGAGCTGAGCAAACATCCTCTGGTCAAGAGCTTTCGCGAGGGCGAGGCTGGCGAGGGAGGCGACGGAGTCACCGTGGCGACCATGGTCGGGCAGTGACGGGGCGCCGCCGGCCAGTTGCCCAGAGATGACGACGTGGCCTGCCTCGGCCACTCCCTCCCCGGCGTGACGCTTCGTCAGGCTTGGCGCCGGGGTTCTGCACGAAGATCGGCCGGAGCGCCATAGGGCGCCTGACCTCTGGGCTTGGGCTGAAGGGTACAAAAGCCAAGGACTGCGTTGTGCGCTTCCTCCTGAACGCACAATGCAGTCCTTGTCGGATGAACTGGTCTGGTTGTGGCTGTGGCGCAGCATGATGACGCTCTGGCAACTGACGGGCCGCACTGCTCGCTGCCCCCGCCCCCGCTCATGCTATCGCCTTCTTGCCCTAGATGAGTTACGAAACCTGAGAGCCAGCAGTGCAGCCGCGCGTTGGCGCCACAGCACACAAACCTTATCTCGCCAGGCTTGCGGCCGCCAGGCCAGCTTCTTAGGCCAGTTCCTGAGCGGTGGAGGCGAAGCCCGGACGAATGGCTCCAGATCCAGCTAACATCCAAGCGTCACTATAGCAGGCGGCTGCAACGAAACTGCAACGACGATCCAGGTCCGCCGGAAAGTTCTCCGATAGATGGCTCGACTAGAGATCAAGCTGCTTGGTACATTTCAGGCTACGCTGGACGGGGAGGTCCTGACAGCTTTCCGCTCTGACAAGGCGCGCGCCCTCCTGGCCTACCTGGCCGTCGAGAACACGCGGCCGCACCGCCGCGAGTGGCTGGCCACGCTGCTTTGGGGCGATTTCGACGATCGCTCCGCGCGCCGCAGCCTGAGCAGCGCCCTGGCCAACCTGCGCCAACTGCTTGGCCCCCTGGACGCGGCCATCTCGCTGGACGCCAACCGCAGCCATGTGTGGCTCCAGGCTACGCCGGAGCTGATCGCCGTGGACGGGACCCAACTACATGAGCTGCTGGACTGGACCAGCCGCCATGCCCACCCCTCGGCCGTGCGCTGCGTGGCCTGCAACCAGCGACTGGCGCAGGCCGCCGAACTTTACGTCGGCCCTTTTCTGCCGGGGCTGACCTTCAGCGACAGCCCGCTTTTCGACGAATGGCAGCGCACCCAGCAGGAGACGCTGCATCAGCGGATGTTGCACGCCCTGGGCCTGCTGGCCATGCACCATCTGGCGGCCGGGCGCTTGAGCCTGGCTGAGCAGGTCGCCCGGCGGCAGATTGCCGTGCAGCCCTGGCATGAAGAGGCCCATCGTCTGGTGATGTTGGCGCTGGCCCGATCAGGCCAGCGCAACGCCGCCCTCGCCCAGTACGAGCAGTGTCGCGCCATTCTGGACGCCGAGCTGGGGGTGGAGCCTGATGCCGAGACCAGCGAGCTATACCAGCGTATCCGCTCTGGCCTGCCCCTGGCCACCATGGCCTGGGCCGACGCCAGCCTGGCCAACCCCTACCGCGGCCTGCGCGCTTTTCGCGAGACGGACGCCGGCAACTTTCATGGTCGGGAGCGCATCACCCAGCAGTTGGTCGAGACGGTGCAGCGTCGTCCCTTCGTGGCGCTCATCGGCCGATCGGGCAGCGGAAAATCGTCCTTGCTGCACGCCGGCCTGATCCATCGCCTGCGCTGCATGGCCTCAGGCAGGGTCGGTGCGGCGCTGCCGGCCCCGCCCGACCAGGTTTTTGGCCAGGTCGGGTGGACGATCTGCGAATTTCGCGTCGGCAGCCATCCCGTGCATGCCCTGGCCGCGGCCATTGCCCAGCAGCTCCCCCCCGGCTCCCCCTGGCGCTCTGGCCGCGACGACCTGGCGCAACGGCTGGCCAGCGGCGAGCTGAGCCTGGCCGATCTGCTGCGCCGCGAGGACACCCGGGTCCTGCTGGTCGTCGATCAGTTCGAGGAACTCTACACCCTGTGCGCGGCCCCCTCTCAGTGCGAGCGCTTCATCGAGCTGCTGCTGGATCGCGGCGGCGCGTCCGCGGAAGAGGCGCCCTTCTCCGTGCTACTCGCCATGCGCGCGGATTTTCTTGGCCAGGCCTTGGCGCACCGCGGCCTGGCCGACGCCCTGCAAGAGGCCGTGACGCTGCTGGGGCCGATGAATCGCGCCGAGCTGGAGCAAGTCGTGGTCGAGCCGGCCCAGGCGCAGGGAGTGCGCCTGCAAGATGGCCTTGCGGCGCGCATTCTGAGCGATGTGGGCCTCGCCCCTGGCCGCCTGCCCCTGCTGGAGTTTGCCTTGGCGCTGCTTTGGACGCGTCAGGAGGATGGCGTGCTGACCCACCGGGCCTACGAGGCCATCGGCCAGGTGGAGGGCGCGCTGGCGGACTATGCCGAGGGGGTTTTTGGCGCCCTGACCGTTGACGAGCAACAGGTGATGCGGCGGGTGCTGACCCAGATGGTCCACCTGGGCCAAGACACCGACGACAGCCGCCGTCCCCAGCTCACCTCTGAGTTGGACGCCCAGGAGCTGGCCCTCGTGCAGCGGCTGGCTGACCAGCGCCTGCTGGTCACTGACCGCGACGCCCATGGCCAGCAGATCGCCGAGATCGCCCATGAGGCGCTGATCCACGGTTGGGAACGGCTGCGTGGCTGGATAAACGCCGACCGCGCCTTTCAGCTTTGGCAGCAGCGTCTGCGGGCAACGGCTGATCAATGGCTGGCCAGCGGCCGCGATCCGGGCATCCTGCTGCGCGGCGCACCGCTGGCCGAGGCCGACGGGTGGAGCGCCGCCCGTTCCGCCAGCATCAGCCCGCGTGTCGGGGAATTCGTCGTGGCCAGTCAGCAGCAACGCCAGCGCGAGCAGGCAGAGGCAGCCCTGCGTCAGGAGCAGATGTTGGCCCAGGCCCAGGCGCTGGCCGACGCCGAACGCCGCCGCGCTGAACTTGAGCGTCGCTCCAACCAGAAGCTGCGCTGGTTTGCCGCCGGACTCTCGGTGGTGACGGTGTTGGCGCTGCTGACTGGGCTCTGGGCCGTCACGCAGCGCGACGAGGCCCGGCGCCAATCGCTGCGCGCCCAATCGGCTCAGGCCCTGGCCGACGCCCAGCGGCAGATCGCCGAACGGGAGGCCGCCGTCGCCCTGGCCCGACAGTTGGGCGCCCAGTCCAGCGGCCTGGCCCGATCTGCGCCCGATCTGGCCGTGTTGCTGGCGGCCTATGCCTTGCAGCTCAACGACGACGCCACTGAAGAGTCCGCGCTGCTGCTCAACCTGGATGTCGATACCCTGCTGGATGCCGTCCTCAGCGGCCAGGATTCCGGCGTGTATGGCCTTGCGCTGAGCCCCGACAACCGCATCCTTGCCTCCAGCGGCGAAAACGGCGCCCTTTGGCTATGGAACCTCCCCCAGAGACGCCTGCTGGCGCCCCCGCTGCAAGGTCACGCCGCGGCCGTCCATGGCCTGGCCTTCAGCCCTGACGGCGCTCTCCTCGCCTCCAGCGATGCCGATGGGGTCGTGCGCCTCTGGGACATGGCCACCATGCAGCTCCGCGGCGATGCGATCCAGGCCGATCAGGATATCATCCATGCCGTCGCCTTTGCCCCGGATGGAGCTACCCTGTGGGCCATCGGCGACCGAGGCGTTGCCAAGGCCTGGCAGATCACTGCCAACACGCCGGTTCTCCGGTCTGAGACTACGCTGGCGGGCGCGGATCCCAACGGCATGGCCATCAGCGCTGATGGCCGGCTGCTGGCCGCCAAGGATGGCCTGACTCTCACAGTGCAGAGCACCCTGGATGGCCAAATTCTCGCCACTGGCATGGTGGGCCACAGCGCGAATATCCATGACCTGGAGTTCAGCCGCGATGGCCGGCTGCTGGCCTCGGCCGGTTTCGACGGTCTGGTCAACATCTGGGACGTCGCCACGGGCAAAGCCCTCCACGCGCCGCTGCGGGGGCATGAAGGCCGCGTGCTCACGGTGGCCTGGAGTCCCGATGGCGCCCTCCTGGCGTCCGGTGGAACGGACACGCAGATCGTGCTGTGGAATGTGGCCACCGGCCGGAGCATCGGGCTGCCGCTGCAAGGACATGGCGCCTGGGTGCGTTCCCTGCGCTGGAGCTCCAACGGGCAGACGCTGATCTCCGGCGACACCGCGGGCAAGGTCTTGCTCTGGCGCTTGGGAGATGTGCAATGGCTGCCCGGCCATTCGACCACCGTGCGCGGGCTGGATTTCAGCCCCGACAGCCGGACCTTGGCCTCGGGCAGCTTCGATGCCACCGCGCTGGTGCGCGATGTGGCCAGCGGCCGGCCCCTCTTCCCCGCCCTGCAAGGCCACGACGGCGCGGTGATCGATCTGGCCTTCAGCCCCGATGGCCGCACGCTGGTCACAGCCAGCACCGATGGCAATCTGCTGCGCTGGGATGCCGCCGCTGGTCAGCAGATCGGCGCGCCGCTGGCCGGCCACAGCGGGGTGGTTGCCAGTGTGGCCTTCAGCGCGGATGGGAAGACTCTGGCCTCTGGCTCATTCGACAACACCGCCCGTCTGTGGGATGCCGCCAGCGGCCGGCCGTTGGGCGATCCGCTGGTCGGTCACACCAACTGGGTTCTCAGTCTGGCCTTCAGCCCTGACGGCCGCACCCTGGCCACGGGCAGCGCCGACAACACCATCCGTCTCTGGGACGCGGCCAGCGGCGCAGCTCTCGGCGAGCCGCTGGAAGGACACACGGGCTGGGTTGCGGATCTGGCCTGGAGCGCGGATGGCGCTACGCTGATCTCCGGCAGTCTCGACAAGACGATCCGGTTTTGGGACGTCGCCGCCGGCCAGCAGATGGGCGAGCCGCTGGTGGGACACCAGGCCGGCGTGTGGCGTGTGATGCCCAACCCGGCCGACGGCGGCCGGACCCTGTACACCGGCGACAACAGCGGCGCGGTGATCTGGTGGGACGCTGCCACCCGCCAGGCCCTGGCCCCTCCGCTGCGCACTGGCATCGAGACGGAGAGCATGGCCCTTAGCCCCGACGGGCGCACGCTGGCCGTCGGCTCTTTTGCCGACGACGGCGTGGTGGGTCTGTGGAAGCTGCCCGAACTGCGCTGGTCAGAGCGGGTGTGCGCCATCGCCAACCGCGATCTGTCCGCTGCGGAGTGGGCGCGCTACTTCGATGATCTGCCGTACGCGCCGATCTGCGTCACGCCGGCAGTCAGTCAACAGGAAGAAACACCATGAACAGTTCAGAAGGTAAGTTCAGCCTGGGCGCCATCGACATCATGCCCGCTGCACAGCGGGCGCTGCAAGAGGCTGACCAGCCAGCTGCAGCTTATCTCTATCGCCACCAGTATGAGTCTCCCGATGAGCAAACCGAGACCGACAGCGTGGTGTCGCTCTTTCACTTGCCCACCGGCGCGCTGCTGGTTATCATCACCGACAAAGAGCGGGTGCACACGGTGGTCATGACCGCCGCCGACGCCAAACTGAAGGAGACGCCGGATGACGTCTGATGAAGAGAAGGTCTTGGCCACTTTTGTGCGCGATGGCTGCCTGGTGCAGATTCCCGCACGCCAGAGCAAGAAGCTGGTGATCCTGCGCTGGCTGGTGGAACGCTTCGAGCCAGGCGTTCGCTATCCTGAGCACGAGGTCAACGAGAAGCTGCGGCAGGCCAACCCCGACTACGCCGCGCTGCGGCGCTACCTGGTGGACGCCGGCCTGATGCAGCGCGAGGGGGGCGTCTACTGGCGGCCGGGTGAGGCGCCTGGTGAATAGCAGGCCGGTGAATGGAAATTCACCGGCTGACAGCACGAAGCCGCCTCAGCGGCTGCGGAAGGTATTTCCGGCGGCAGGTTTCCCAGCGGCTGAGGCCGCTTCGTGTTGTTCAGCCGGGGATTTCCAATCCCCGGCTCTGCTGGCGCATCAAACACCGCCCATGTCCCTATCCCCCATCCTCATCGACATCGCCGGCTGGATCGGTGCGATCCTGCTGTTGTTGGCCTATGCCCTGGTCTCCAGCCGCCGGCTGGCCGGCGACAGCGTGCGCTTCCAG
>Ga0209605_1000949_pt1 | contig 34561 bp, 29 predicted proteins | sample AD_UKC035_MetaG_FD_184408 | JGI IMG/M metagenome (GOLD analysis project Ga0209605, IMG submission 184408) | Active sludge microbial communities of municipal wastewater-treating anaerobic digesters from USA - AD_UKC035_MetaG (SPAdes) (version 2) | ecosystem: Engineered > Bioreactor > Anaerobic >...
CTATGGGACAAAATGGCATGATGAATTCCCTGGAAAGAAAGAACGGCTTACTCCTCCTTATCGCGGCCCGGTTTCTCCCGTTCCTTCCCGCAGGAGACACACCGGCCATGATGGACGTCGATCACCCCGCCACAGGTCCTGCATGTCCAGCGCTCCCGCTCATTGGTGACAAACTGCCGGATCCCATGGTCCCTGATCTCCTCGAGGTTCCGGATAACGCTCATGTGATACCGTGTCCGGTACCGCTTGTCCATCAGCCGGATCCGTTTACAGGGATAATCGGCACAGGGAGGGCCGCATCTCCCCCGTACCTGCTCGCAGGAGAAGATGAAACACTGCCGCCGCTCGATCCGTTCCGGTGAATAACATCCCTCGCAGCGCTTCTTCTCCCGGAGATACGCCGTGCAGATGGCACAATTCATCCCACAGGGGGCAATGTGCTTCATCCGGATGGGGTGCTTCACCACCATGGGAGAACATCGCGCTGTTTTGCATAAAAATCATGCGAAATGGGATCGCGATGAACTGGGATGAGGTCACTTTCGAGCTGGTCGATCTCACCATGGCAGAACCAGATGAATGCAAATCCTTGATTTTTTACGGGACGAGAATAATATCCTCGTACCATGGCCAAGCGGGGACCGGATGACTGTCTGGAGATACTACTTGCACTCCCGGAGGGAAGACGGTGGTTGATAGACCGGCCCTCCGTGATAAAGGGAGTCACTGCGTACATGGTCCATTCATTTGACAGCACGGCACTCCTTTTCGCCGTCCCGTTGATCATCCACCGTTCCCTGCTGGAGGAGATTCCGCTCGATGGCCGCGGAGCAGCAGGTGCGGTGGCCATGATCATCGAGCAGGTCAAGCAGGAGGCCCCGTCCGATCCCGGGCTCGGACCGCTGATCGGACGGGGCACCAGATTCCCGCACCACGTTGCCTATGTCACCGAGCCCTTCACGGTCGTGTCATCTCCTGCAGCCCTCGCCTCCGACCTCTGGCACGCCGACCGCCGTAATTATGCGGACCGCGATGGGATCCACCTTCTCCTGCACGGGGCAGTTCCCTGCCCGCAGGAATTCTCCCACGATGAGGTCGAATCGGTGAGAGAGACTCTCGCACGCCTGTGCGAAGAGGTCACTGCAATCGTCTGCTCGGTCCCAGCCCGGGAACTGGAAACGGCCTGGATCGGAACACTCGACCAGCAGCTGCTCAGGGAGGCCCTTCCTTCGCTCGGTCTCGTCTCATTTGTCGGTGATGAGTCACGATTGGCCCGCCACTATACCCGGTACCGTCCCTTCTTCCGTACCGCCGGGCCAAGAGAGGACGTCAACATCCCATTTACCTGCCCGGGGGAACTCGAGCCCGCTGAGGTCGAGCTCCCGGCCAGCAACCGGACCGTCACCGGTCTAGGCATCAGGAAGAGCGAGGTCTTCGCGGTCGCCGGCTCGAATGCCCAGGGGAAGACCACGTTCCTTGACGGCATACTGGCCGGCATGGATAACCATGCTGCAGGGGACGGGAGGGAGCAGGTGGTGACCGTTCACGGGCTGCACACTGCAGAGGCGACAACCTCCCTCATGACCGGGGCTGATATCAGCATGTTCTTCTCGGCACTCCCTCCGGGGATCAATGGAACCCCCCGGGCCGCCTCCGGCATGGGCAGCGGCTCGATGAACATGGCCTCCCAGGTCCAGCGGGCGATCGAGCGGGGTGCCCCGCTCCTGATCATCGACGAGGACCGGGCTGCCCCCAACCTGCTGGTCCGAAGCTGCCTCCAGACCGGGGAGATAACGCCCCTGTCTGAGATCCTTGCCCGTGACCGTGGGAAGATGGGGAGACCGCTCTCGTCTTTGCTGCATGCGCCCTTGATACGCTGGTCGCACAGGCCGATCGGATCATGGTCCTCGACCGGCACATTGCCTCAGCCCTTGACAGGAAATCGTTCCGGGAGAAGGTGGCCGAATCGCTGGAAGAGATGGCAGACGATTTGAGAAACGTGGCTCGGTGAACCCATGCTCTACCATTCCTGCCAGTATTAATCCCGGATACCTATGCGGCCTGGCCGACAGGAAGGTATCTGCCCTTCCAGCACAGACAGATCATTACTGGTGAAGTACCCCGTTGTCCTGCAGACCCATCCGGACCGGACGGCTTGAACTCGTCCAGGCATCCCTCGAAATGCTGATCAGTGATCAGGGGGACCGCACCCTGCTCGGGCGCCTCCTCAATGCCGCCATCCCTCCATCGTGGCCCCCACCGCTCCTCGATGAAGACACTCTTGAAGAATTCGTCAGGATCCAGTCAGAGGGATCGGATCAGCACTTCTGCTCCTGGTACTGGATCCGTTCTGGAGATGAACGGAGCGATCGCACCCTTATCGGCAGCGGAGGGATCGCCTCGGTCCCGGGAGAACCGGACACCGTGATGATCGGTTATTCGGTGCTCGGGGAGTACTGGAACAGGGGCTATGCCACCGAAGCAGTCCGACACCTCATCCCTGTCATTCTGGATAGTCCGGGTATCCGGCGGATCCTCGCCACCACCTACCCGGAGATGACAGCATCAATCCGTGTCCTGGAAAAGAACGGTTTTATCCCCGCCGGGATAGTTTCCGGAGGAAAAGGCATGGAGGAAGGTCCGGTACGGTATATTCTCACAGGGCTGTGAAAGATCAGGAACCCCGCTGTTCTGAAACACACAATAAACGGGCATGACAGGTTTTACGATGAAAAAATGGTTATAACCCACCATTCCGTTCAATCATACGCCATCCGGGTCTTCTCATCGGTAAGACTCGGCGCAACCAGTTCCTTCCATGCCGCTCCCTCCCAGGTGCCAAGCTCCATATGGGTCAGATAATAATTCTGCGGGATGGGATGCGTCCCGACGACCACCTCAAGTCCATACTTCTCCCGGAGAAATGTTTTAAAATACGAGATCCACGGACAGGGCGGGTAGCCGACGATCATCCCGGTGGCAAGATGGACGACCTCTGCCCCGTTTTTCTTCATTTCCTGGGGTACATACTCGATGTTTCCTCCCGGGCACCCGTTGCAGGTGGCAAACCCGACCAGCTCGACCTCTTCTCCCTGGTACCGGGTAAACGCTCCCTCGCGGTTGCGCAGCGCCCGCAGGCACTTGCCGCCGGCACAGGTCCGATACCGGTCGCAAATGATGATTCCTAGTTTTATGGCGTCTCCCACGACATATCCTCCGGACAATCTTTCTGTTCCTTAGGGGTGTTCTCTCCAGAGAGAGAAAATACCCATGGTGCTGCACAAAAGAGGAACCCGGGAAGACCTTGTCTGATGAGGGGTGGGGGACCCTATCCCTAACTAGGTGGGGAACCCTATCCCTAACTATATACCCATCCGTGCGAGATGGTAAAGTGTGCCAGTCATGGAGAATGATGCCATCGTCTTCCATGGAACCCTGCAACAGCTGCTGGGAAAAGTGGAATCCGGCGAGATGATACCGAAGTTGCAGGCCTCGCATGCCCCCATGTGCAAATTTTTCACCGCCTACTACGTCATCAGCGGTATCCGCCATGTCGTCCCCCTCGTCCATGGCCCAACGGGCTGCCCTCTCTACATGTCCGATTTTGTCAGGACCAGGGAATGCTGCGAGATCCGCGGGGTCCCGCTCGAACCGACCGCATGCACCGCCCTTGATGAAAGCCACGTCATCTACGGAGGCGAAGGAAAACTCCTTGAAGCGGTGAAGGAAGCCTACGCAAAGTACCATCCTGACCTGATCGTCATCCTCTCCTGCTGCTGCTCCGGGATCATCGGGGATGATGTCGAGAGCATCGCACGCGAAGCCGAGAAGCTGGTCGGCTGCCGGGTGCTGGCGCTCAGAAGCGAGGGATTCGGGGGTGATTTCAGGAGCGGATACGAGGATGCGTTCAAGCTGATCATGGAGCTGATGGACCCGCCTGCCAGGACTATGAAAGGAACCATCAACATCCTCGGTGCCCGCTGGGGCCCTTCCCCAACCGAGTTCTCCTGGGACCTTGACGAGATCGAACGGCTGCTTGCCCTCGTCGGAATCAAGACAAACGCCGTCATCGCGGGAGGCTGCACTGTCGAGCAGATCAGGCATGCCCGCGAGGTCGAACTGAATGCTTCGTGGTGCTATGACTGGGGACAGAAACTGGGCGACCTGATGCAGGAACGGTTCGGCATCCCGTACAGCCGGACCGGGCAGCCGTACGGGGTGGAGGCAACAAAAGAATGGCTGCTTGGCGTTGCAACCCCCCTCGGCATGGAGAAAGAAGCCCTTGCCGTGATCGAGAAGGAGACACAAGAGGTAGCACCGGACATCGCCTACCTGAACCAAGCCCTCTCAGGCAAAACTGCGATCATCGAGATATCGGAATTCCCGGGGCCGATCCGGGCCCTCTCCCTCGCGCGGATGGCAGCGGAGTTTGGAGCACATCCCGTCGTCATCAACGTGCACCCTTATACCATCAAGGAGCGGATGCCGAGCATCAAGTTCCTTCTGGAGAGCGGGGTCAACCCGGAGGTGATCCTGACAAAAGGCCTCTTCCGGCTGGGGAGTTTCCGCTCTTCAAAAGAGACCGAGGAGGAACTTGAGGCAATCGTCAGGCAGTACGAAAAACCCCTCTTCTTTGGCAACTCCGGCCGCTTTCCCCCCTGCCCGGTCGTGAACCTGACCCTCATGAACCCGATGTTCCAGCCCCAGTACGGCTTTAGGGGGATTAAAAACATCGCCGCTCTGGTGCGTCAGGCACTCGAACACAAAGACCTTCCCCGGTCGCGCCTTTTCAGGGGGATGCTGTATGGAACAGGGACCCCCCAGTAAGACCACGGGAGAGCCGTCCCGCGAGAAATGCATCGATCCCTACCTCAGGTGCGCCTTCAACGGGGCAGCCCAGACCGCCCTTGGCATATCGGGCTCAGCCCTTCTCGCCCATTCCCCCCAGGGATGCGAGTACCTTGTCAATAATGCGTTTGCCTCGCAGGAGTGCGACTATATGGAGACCGTCACCCTCTGCACGAAACTCTGCGTGGACGAGATCGTGCATGGAGGCGAGGAGATGCTTGCACGCACCATCCGGGAAGCACGCGACCTCCCGATCTCGGTCCTGTTCGTGATCAGTGCCTGCGGCCCCGAGATTGTCGGTGACGACATTCGTGCCGTCTGCGAGACCCTGCAGCCGGAGGTGAAATTCCGGCTCATCCCGATCCAGTCTCCCGGATTCCGTGGATCACAGTACGATGGCATCGACATTGCCCTGGATACGATCCTGAAGAGTCTGGTGAAGAAGGACACGGAAAAGGTTCCCCACTCCGTCTGCCTCATCGCCCCGCACGCAAACGCCAACCCGACCTGGACGGCAGACCTTGCATGGGCAAAACGGGTCCTCTCAAGAATGGGAATCCAGGTTGTTGCCACGCTCACCCACCGGACACCCCTTTCCGAGATCGAAAAGGCCGCATCTGCCGAGACATCGCTCCTGCTGTCCCATGATGCCGGGCAGGATGCCGTGGCGTATCTCGAAGAAGCCCATGGCATCGAACCGGTTGGCAGGGGGATCCCGCTTCCTGTCGGAATGACCAACACGCAGCGGTGGCTGTCGGCTCTTGGAGAACGGTTTGATAAGCAGAAGGCTGTCGAAGAGATGATTGCGGAGGGTGAACGGATGGTGATGGCAACCTGCCGGCGCAAATGGCCGATGGCCCGGTTCCTGTACCGGACCCCTGCCGCGATCGTTGCTGATGCCACGGTGGGAATTCCCCTGGTACGGTTTGTCACCGAGGAGATGGAGATGACCCCGGAACTGGTTGCCCTGTACACCTCGCACCGTCCCGTGCGGGAGCTGCTGGAGAGCGAATTAAAAGACCTGAAGCTGACACCGAAGGTGGTGTATGGAACGGATGTATTCCGGACGAGGATGAGCCTCCTGGAAGTAAAGCCACGGGTCATCTTCGGGAGCACCATCGAGCGGCATGCAAGCGAGGGACTCTCCCCGGTATACATTGTCGAAGTAGTGAGAATGATCCGCCAGTTCCGGATGATCAACCGGGAATACTTCGGATATACCGGTATTCTGAACCTTTTTGAAGCGGTCCAGAATGAATGGACCATGGGATGGCGTTCAAAGGAGAGACGGTACGGGGCAAAATGGTGACGAGAGCATGAGACAGATTGCGATATACGGGAAAGGAGGTATCAGGAAGAGCACGATCGCCTCGAACCTGTCTGCAGCACTGAGCGAAATGGGGCATACGGTGATGCAGGTCGGGTGTGATCCCAAGAGGGACTCGACGAGAATCCTGGCCGGGGGGCGCTTTATCCCGGCGGTCCTTGAAGAACACCGGGAACAGCTGAGGGTTGGCAGGGATGAATATGCCATCAGGCTTGAGAATATCATCTTCAAATCACCAGGGGGGATATTCCTCGTTGAAGCGGGGGGCCCGGAGCCGGGGGTCGGGTGTGCCGGCCGGGGGGTGCTGACCGCCCTGCAGATCTTGAAGGATCTCAATGCCTTCGGGACCTATGGGATCGATGTGGCGATCTACGATGTCCTCGGCGACGTCGTCTGCGGAGGATTCTCGATGCCCATACGGGAAGGGTTTGCAAAAGAGATCTACCTCATCTGCTCCGGGGGATTCATGAGCATCTATGCGGCCAACAACATCGCCCGGGCAGTGCAGCGCCTTGCAAAGCGGGGAGATGTCGGGCTTGCCGGGATCATCTGCAACAGCAACGGCAACGAGGCGCTCGAGCATGCCGTCATCCCGGCATTTGCAGAGAAGCTCGGGACATCGTTTGTCCGGTTCGTCCCGAGGAGTCCCGTGATCCAGGCCTGCGAGCTGGAAGGCAGAGCGGTGGTCGAGCACGCCCCTGACTCAAAGGAAGCGGAGATCTTCAGGGACTTGGCCAAAGCCATAATGGAGAACGATTCCCGGGTGATCCCAACCCCGGTGGCCGAACTCGCAGAGCTCGAAGCGATGTATCGGGAGCACATCCCGAAACAATAAGGAGATCGCCCTGTTCGGACGAACTTAAAAAATCTTCCTTTCTGACCCACGGTCCCTCCAGAACCGCCATGATTTACGGTAACGTGAATGTCAGTCCGTGTACCGGTAATAGGCCAGCTTCACCAGTTCGGCGCAGATGAAGAACGCGACAACCAGGCCGAGGATGATCCCGAGCGCCGGGAGCGTTGGCGGGACAAAGGAGAACAGCGTCTGCCCGAACGAGGTATAGGGGATGAGGATGGTCAGGGCAGCGGCAGCCACCGTCAGCCCGATGACATACCCGGATGGCCGGCTCGCCTTGTAGAACGGGAGCCGGGTCCTGATGCAGAAGAGGAAGACGAGCTCGGTCAGGATGCTCCCGATGAACCAGTTCGTCTGGAGCACCGAAGCCCCCTCCCCCACAAAGATGGCAAAGAACGCGAAGTCATCGACCGTGCTCACCACCCCGAGGAGGGTTGCGATCAGCACGATCTCCTTCAGGTCATAGTGCCCAGGCCGGCCGAGCTCTGCCTCGTCCACGGTATCGGTGGCGATCGAGATCATCGGGAAGTCGGAGAGGAGGTTGACGAGCAGGATCTGGAGGGGCAGCATCGGGAGGAACGGGATGAAGAGCGAGACGATGGCAATTGCGTAGAAGTTGCCGAAGTTGGAGGAGAGGGTGGCTTTCAGGTACTTGACGCTGTTGGCAAAGACCGCCCTCCCGCTCCGGATCCCCTCGATGATCACCTCGAGGTTCTTCTGGAGCAGGATGATATCGGCAGCCTCCCGGGCGATATCGGCCGCACTCTCCACGACGAGCGACACCCCGGCCAGCTTGAGGGCAGGGGCATCGTTGATCCCCTCTCCCAGGAACCCGACCGTCCTCGTCTTCTGAAGGATCTGGATGATCTCATACTTCTGTTCAGGGGTGACCCGGGCAAAGACTGCATGATCATGCATCGCCCTTTCGCGTTCATCCGGCGGCAACGCCATCAGGGCTGCGCCGGTGATCACCCGGGACGAATCTTGGACAAGGCCGATCTGCATACCGACGGCTCCTGCAACTTCGGCACTGTCACCCGTAATGATCTTGATCTCGACGCCGAGCTCCCGTGCCATCTCGACGGCACGGAACGTGGAGGGCTTGATCGGGTCGGTGAACGCGATGGCGCCGAGAAACTCGAGGTCCCGGATTTCGGCAGGGGTGATCGTGGTGATCCCCAGGGGCATCGCCCGCTTCGCGATCGCGATCGTCCGTTCACCAGCCTGCCCCTTCCGGGAGAGCCAGGTGGTGACTGCCTCGCGTTCCGCCCCCTGAAATGAGGGGGACAACCGCAGGATCTCTTCGGGGGCACCACGGACTATCAGCACGATCTCGGGAGCTGTGCGGACCAGCACGGCATTCTTCCGGGTAGCGGGATCGAAGGGCAGTTCGCCCAGACGCTCCGTCAATCCGATCGATTCACCCGGGAACCGTGCCGCACCCTCAACGATCGCGATATCAAAGGGCTCGGTCTTCTCCTTTGTCTCAGCAACCGTGAGGGCTGCAGCGGAGAGGAGCCGGGGATCTGCCCCTGGTGAGATTTCGGTCACCGTCAAGGCGTTCTCAGTCAGGGTCCCGGTCTTGTCCGAACAGAGTATCTCGATGCTCCCGATATCCTCGATGGCGGTGAGCCGTTTTACCACCACATCATGCTGTGCCAGCTGCAGGGCCCCCTTCGAGAGCGACACCGTTGTCACGACCGGGAGGGCTTCCGGGACCACACTCACCACGAGCGCAATCGAAAAGACCACCAGCTCGATGATATCAACAGATTCCCCCTTGATCAGGATATTGGCGACGAAGACAAACACCAGGGTGACGAGAATCATCCGGAGGATGAACCGGCTGAACCGGCCGATCCCTTTCGAGAACTCGCTCTCCTTCGTGGTCTCGATGGTGAGTTTTGCGATCGTCCCCATGGCCGTGCGGGCACCGGTCTCCACCACCACGGCGACAGCCTCTCCACCGACCACCGAGGTGCCGGAGAAACAGAGGTTGTGGCTGTCATAGACGGTCTGCGGCTCGACCGGGATACGATCGGGGCGTTTGGGAACCGCCACGGATTCCCCGGTCAGCACCGTCTCGTTGACGACCAGGTTCTGGGAGCTGATCACCCGGACATCCGCCGGGACCACATCCCCGGTCCCCAGTTTTATGATATCTCCCGGCACCAGCTCACGGGAGTCGAGGGTTTGCCAGATGGAGTCCCGTTTCACCCGGCTCTTCGGCCTGATATACTGCTGCAGGGCCCGGAGGGACTGCTCAGACCGGTATTCCTGGGAAAACCCGAGCGCTGCATTGACGAACACAAAGCCGATGATCACCGCTGCATCGAGATATTCCCCGATAACAAAGACGATCAGCGCTGCCACGAGGAGCAAATAGATGAACGCCGACTTGAACTGCCGGAGCGCGATCTCCCACCACTCGACCTTGTCAGCGGTGATCTCGTTGAACCCCGACCGCGATAACCGGGCTGCAGCTTCCCCGGCCGGGAGGCCATCAGGGAGCGATGTTCCAAGCTGCTCCAGGATCTCCTGTTCCCGGAGGGTGGCAATGGGGAAGATGGTCATCGGGGGTGCGATTCGCCTCTCACCGTACTATCACGGTGATTCCTCTTAAGGCAATGGTACGGGAAAGTGGAGAGACACAGAATGCCGGGTCATACTTTCTCGATTATGATCCATTGGATACTCTCATGGGAGCCATGCTTTGCGAGGCATCAACCGTATCGCGGCACCCGGCAGCTGGATCCTGGTGAATCACCAGAGAGCGTATCGGAGAAAAACAGGGGATGGTGGTAAGAATCCCGGATCTATTCCCCGAGGTAGAGCCGGGTTGCTATTTCGAAACATCCAACAGCCTCCTCGGTCTTGCCCATTTTGAACAGGGTCTGCCCCTTGTTATACCAGGCATCAGCATCATCCGGATCGATGGCAAGGGCATGGTCATACGCAGCAATAGCTTTGTCAAAGAGGCCCTGGCTGTCCCGGAGATTGCCATGCTCCATACAGTCGCTTATCCTCTTGAGATCGGCCAGGTCCATTGTCTACGGGACACCTCCCTCCTGATTGTTATCTTGATAATATTCACTGAATTATATTAATTTGCACAATAGAAGTGCATGGCAACGTTGTCACCATATCGCTGCAGGGAGAGGATTGGAGAGAGGACAGAGATCGGACAGCCGGTGTCACCGCCATGGAAAAACCGAGCGTTTATTATGGTGACACCAGCTTCCATTCACTGGAAATAAAGGGGTAGTATTGTTCGGCAGGTGTCGCATACTCTTGCGACAATTCTCTCCGTTCCCAGGGAGTTAAAAAGAGAGGGTTAACCTTTATTTCCAGTGGATAGTATGCATGATTCTTCAGACAAATATCCTGGATCAGACCAACCGGGACCAGAACACCGGGACTGACCAGAACTGGATCTCCACAGGAACCAGTATGAGGACATAGTGGAGGAACGGCACCACCAGGGTGAGCAGCACCAGGTATTGTGTTGGTGGGGATGGGGGGGTTCAGATATAAAAATTGAGCACGTCATGAAATGCCAGGCTCTATCATTCACTTTCAACAGAATCAGCACGTAAAAAGAACCTATATGACATAATCAGTCCAAACCACCATCATGGCAGAACGACCGTTGGGAATCACCATTCTTGCGATCCTCTGAATCCTCGGCGGGCTTTTCTGGATCATTGCCGGGTTTTTTGGCGGAGCAGTACTGGGATTCATCGGGCTCGGGTTTCTTGGTGCCGCTCTTGGAATCATTCTCTTCTTCATCGGGATCATCGATCTCCTGATAGGCATCGGGTCTCTCAAGGGCTGGGGCTGGATATAGACCGTCAGGGTCATCGTTGTCATCATCAATATTGCACTCCACCTCCGTGCCCTGGTCTCCGGAGGGATCGGTGCCATCCTTGGACTGGCCATCGGCATTCTCATCCTGTGGTACCTGTACCAGCCCACTGTCAAGGCCTTTTTCGGGAAGGGGTAGTATCAATATTTTTTCGTGCCCTTGTTGTGGGATACTTCATGGATTGAGAAGGGGGTGACTGTCTTCTTTTTCCGGTGCTTCTGGCCTCATCCTACCGGATGAAATCGTCCTCCTGTTCTTTGCGAGGATCCCGCCCGCGACAGTGGAGAGGCTCCCAAGGAGGATTACTGTGATGGCAATCCTGGTGTTGACATCTCTCATCTTTATGAATGCAGCCGGCCCGGCTCCTTTTATGTTCACAAAATAATCGGAGGTAAAACCAAGAACCTTGTGGATCCATCGGATCTCTTCAGGGATCCCTGTAGAGGGGGGAGGGGGATGATGCGGTCACGGTTGCGGTGAGCTGCTGCCCACAGGAAGTGCAGAATGGCTTTGAAAAGACGTGGACGGGGGAATTAAAAAAAAGCGATCGGGTAAAGACATGGGAGAAGGGCTGCTGTATCAGGGTCCGGGTACCTTTGCCCCACAGGATCCGCAGAACTGAGCCGCTGGTTTCAGGACAGCCCCGCAGCTGGCACACTGGCCTGTAAGTGGTATTGTTTTCATAGGGGTTGTCACCGCAGCACCACAGGCTCCACAGAATTTTACACCGGATCGGAGAAGTGCCCCGCAGCTGGCACATTGTTCTGCACCGGGAGCCGCGGCAGGTTTCGGGGGCTCTCTTTTCATGGGAGGACCATTCATCGCCCCACAGGATCCGCAGAACTTCGCACCCGGCTGCAATACTACCCCGCAGGCCGTGCAGAACCGGGACGGGGCGGTCACGGAAGCACCCCGGGAAGATATGGGATATGCATGGATGATCTCACAGAGAATGCTATGGAAATGAAGGTATCTAAACGATTGGGACACCGCAAACCACGTACGGATCTGCCAGAGGACCTTTGCGGTACAGCGTAAGACGATGAAAAAAGGAGCGAAGAGATCTTTTCAGATATTTTCTACCGGGATGACCCGGTTCCTTACCGGGTAAGGGGCCATGGTATCATGGAGATCGACTCCGAGCGCTTCTGAAAGGACCTGGTCTATGGTATCCACGAAGACGAAGCGGATCTCGGACAGGACGTCTTCCGGGACGTCTTCGAGGTCTCGCCGGTTCTCCTTTGGGAGGAGGATCGTCCGGATCCCAGCCCGGTGGGCAGCAAGGACCTTCTCACGGATCCCACCGACCGGGAGGACGGCGCCGGAGAGCGTGATCTCCCCGGTCAGGGCGGTCTTCGGGTCGACGCCCTTACCGGTGATCAGCGAGGCGAGTGCGGTGAAGAGCGCGATCCCTGCAGAAGGTCCGTCCTTCGGGGTTGCCCCTGACGGGACATGGATATGGACATCACTTGCGATGAAATCGAACCCGGCCGTCATGTGCGCCAGCCGGGACCGGGCAAGGCTCAGGGAGATGGTGGCCGATTCCTTCATCACGTCGCCAAGCTGTCCGGTCAGGGTAAGGTTCCCTTTTCCCGGCATGGAAGTCCCCTCGATGAACAGGATCTCTCCGCCAGCCGGGGTCCAGGCGAGCCCGGTAACCACGCCGGGAACCGCAACGTTCCGTGCCGTTTCCTGGCGGACCACTTCCCTCCCGAGGATTGGATCGAGCATCTCCGCTGTTACCACGTATGGTCGTGCAGCGGTTCCCGAGACAATCTTTTCAGAGGCATACCTGGCAATCCGGGCCAGTTGCTTCTTCAGCCAGCGGACTCCTGCCTCCCGGGTATACCGATCGATGACTGCCCGGAGCGCATCGTCATCAATACCAAGGCTGTCGGCATCAAGGCCATGCTCTCCGAGGGTTGCCGCGATGAGGTGGTTTTTTGCAATGGAGAACTTCTCGTTCTTCGTGTACCCGGAGATCTCTATCAGCTCCATGCGGTCGAGGAGCGGGGCGGGGATTGTGGCGGTGGTGTTTGCTGTCGCGATGAACAGCACTTCGGAGAGATCGTAGGGCACCTCGAGGTAATGATCCGAGAACGTATTGTTCTGTTCGGGATCGAGGACTTCAAGGAGGGCACTTGCCGGGTCGCCAAGGTGAGAGGAGCCAAGCTTGTCGACCTCATCAAGGATGAAGACCGGGTTCTTGACCCCGGCCCGCTTCATCCCCTGGATGATCCTTCCCGGGAGGGCACCGACATAGGTCCTCCGGTGCCCCCGGATCTCGGCCTCATCGCGGACGCCTCCGAGGCTGATGCGGACATACTTCCGGCCCAGGGCATCGGCAATGCTCTTGCCAAGGCTCGTCTTCCCGGTCCCCGGCGGGCCGGTGAAGAGCAGGATCGATCCCTGCTTCTCATGCTTCAGCTTCATCACGGCCAGGTGCTGGATGATCCGCTCCTTCACTTTCTCAAGCCCCGTGTGGTTGGCATCGAGCACCTTCCGGGCTTCTGCGATATCGACGAATGCCTTCTCCTCTGTCACCCAGGGGAGCTCGAGGAGCAGGTCCAGGTAGTTCCGGATAATGTGGCTCTCGTGATTCTGGCCTCCCGAAGCCTCGAGTTTCCGTGCCTCGGCAAGGGCTTTTTTACGGACCTCTTCGGGCATCTTCGATTGTTCTATCCGCTCCCTGTATCCCGGGTCACCGGACTCCCCTCCTTCGTACTCGTTCAGCTCCTCCTGGATCAGCTTCAGCTGCTCCCGGAGCATCGCCTCGCGGTTTGACTTGTGCACTTTCTCGGAGACTTTCTGGGCAATCTCCACCCGGAAATTGATATGCTCCCTGAGTTCTCGGAGAAGGGCAAGGAACATCCGCCCCCGTTCCCGTGCCGATTCAGTCTCAAGAATGGCCTGCTTCCCGCTTACGGGTGCAGGGGCAAACAGCAGGATGTAGCCGGTGACCTGGTCAAGTGAGTCCATCTCATCAATGGAGTGGGCAAATGGCCCCGATCCCCGGAAGTTGCTGCTGATATCATGGATGACAGCCCGGATCTCGGCCAGGAGTTGTTGTTTCGATTCGTCATCGAGATCAGGCAGGTCAGGGAGGTGCGTGCAGGTGGCAAAGAACTGGCTCTCCCGCTTGATAAGTTCCGTGACGCGAACCTTCTGGCAGGCGATGGCCTCGATCACATACCCGTCATCGGAAGGCTCGGCAACAGTGACCTTCATGAGGCATCCGATGGAGTAGAACGGATCCTCGGATTCTTCGGGTTCACCCTTCGCCGTCAGAGCGAGCGCTACGGCAGGTCCCCCCCTGGAAAGGGAGGATGCCAGGGTTTCACCGATAGTTTTTTCGACGTTCAGCTTGGTCCGGGTCTTTGGAAAGACCACGATATCGGAGAGGGGTATGACGAGGTATTCCTGGTCTTTGGAGGGGGTAAATCCAAACATTGGTGTGATCCTTTTTGTAGGGGTGCCTTATGGTCGGGAGTATGCTCCCGGATCACCTGACCTTCCGGATGATCCTCACGAGAAGGTCGACTTCATCGTGATCAAGGGAGTTTCGCATCCGTTCGACCAGCAGGGAGAGCGCGTCATCCTCTGCCCGGGCAATCCTCCGGCCTTTTTCGGTCAGGCGGATATAAATGACCCTCCGGTCATCGGGGGATCGCTCCCGGTAGACGCACTCCATGCTCTCGAACCGGTTGATAAGCTCGGTGATGGTGGGCTTTGAGTTGCTCGTGATCTCGGCAAGACGGGTGAAAGTCACCTCACCCTGTTCATCGATGGTCTTCAGGTACCCGAGCTGCTTTACCGTGATGTCGGGGATCCCGCATTCAGAGAGGATGGCCGAGGAGGTCTCGTTTCGTATCCTGATCAGCTGCTCTACCGCAGCCAGCAGTCGTTCCTCCGTGTCCATGACCTCTGCCTGTTATTAGTTAGGTTTTCCCTAATAATAAGCTTGAGATTCATGCAATCCCGGGGTGAGGCATCTTCCCCAGAGACCCCCTCCTCTCTTCGTCAGGACTTGGACGAGCCCGATTCAGCAGAAAGAGAGAATCCATTGCAGAAACGGGATCAGTTCCTGTTATCCTGGGAGAGTATCCCCGGGAAAACTCCTGCACGGATGCAGATCGTAGGTAAAGACTCCCTGCTGCACAGCCGGGTCATGGTCCATCAGGGACCGTGTTTCAGCAATACCTGCTGCAAAGATCCCGACTCCGCACAGGTCGCTCCCGTCACTGACAGGGCAGACGATCGGCAACTTCCCTTCGGCCCGGAGAGAAAAATTTCTCCGTGCATGCTCCCAGATGATCGCTTCCACCCCGGCCATGTTCCGGTTCGGTCCGATCCGGAGCACCACGATACAGTAGTCTTTCGTCCTTCCGATCATCTCCTTCATGGATTCATCAGATATGATGGTCATACCGATCCTCAGACATATTGGGATATTCGAACCATGAACACTCTGTCCTCACCCCACCATGCCCCCGGAAAATGAAGGGAGGGGGAGACGGTATGGATGGGAGACGAACCACCCCGTGTTGATCAAACGGCTGGCACTGGAGAATACACCGAAACGAGACAAGGAAGATGGGACTGGTCGCAGGCTCATGTACCTCATCCTCCGTTCGTTGCATCCTGATGAGTACTGACGGGGAGGAAACAGGGTGCTGGTTCAGGCTTTTCTTTCGTATACCAGGGCACCCGGTACCGGGCAAGCGGCCGTGCACCGGGCGCAAAGGTAGCACTCCCGCTTCGAGGAATCCCTGCCGGCAACATGGGCAGGGCAGGCCTTCTCGCACTTCCTGCACCTGATGCAGGCATTCGTCCTCCGCAGCCGGTAGAGGCTGAAATGGGCAGGGATGGAGAAGAGCAGGCCGAACGGGCAGATCCCCCGGCAGACCGGCCGATACATGAATACTGAAAGGAGGAGGAGTACGAGAAATACAACGAGCCCTATCGAGAGGGTCAGCGAGAAGAAATCGTAGACCCCGGTATACTCCATCAGGTTCACATACCAGAGGGCACCGATCACAGTGGCCACGAATACCCCGGCACGGAGCACTTCAAGATAGTGCGTTTTCCTTATATCGATCTTCTTCCCCGGCAGGTTCCAGACAAGCTCCTGTACCGATCCGACCGGGCAGAGATGACCGCAGAAGGTTCTTCCGACAAGCAGGACAAGCCCGATCCCTGCAAGGATCCCGATGATCCCCGGGGCAACGGTCTGGCCCGATGTCACGATACTCACGATCCCGGGAAACTCCATCGGCATAAGCGGAGCGAGGATGACAAAGCCAAAGACCGCACTCATCATCACTGTTGCGACCGCGATCTTCCGGGACATGGCTCCGCTCTTCCAGACAAAGGCGGCAAGGAGCGTTCCGGCAAGCAGGTAGACAACAGCGAATGCCGATGCCAGCGTCTCCTCCCCAAGCAGGAGATAGGTGACTATCTCCCCGATCCCGAGGGCGAACAATGCCGAGGTCCCGAGAGCAGGAACGGGTTTTTGGAGTCGGGTCCCGAGTATCCCTGACCTGAACAGGAAGAAGAACAGGACAAGGAGAACGATGGTAAATACCGCTCCCATGATCAGACCATCCGGGAGGAAGAGTCCTGTATCCGGGGTGAACGGAACGGAGGCATTGGAGGTGACCGTTGCAGCCGGCGAGAGGGAGGGGGTTGCCGGCACGGTCAACGAGGAAGAGGTCCCCTCAAAAACCGGGGAAGCAGCAGGAGTGGGGCTGGCAGCGGTCGGGGCTGAGGTAACCGAACGGGGGGTATAATCACAGATGGTGTTGGCATCGACATCCGTGTACAAAAAACAGCTGCCCGGGTAAGGGCAGTACCCCCTTCCCCTCGGGCAGATAGCCGCACAGACCGGGTAGGCAAGACCTGCAGATCCGATGATCCCGGCAAGTCCACGTTTCAGCCAGTGGGGGGTTTCCATGAGGCGTCCCGTACGTATTCGATAGTAATGTAAAATAAACATTACAATTCCGGCAGGTAGTGTTCCCGTTTCATGGCAGCCCGGCCCTCACCCGGATCATGAACTCTATGCTCTTCAAGAGACCAGAAGGATCCGTGGTCTGGCCAGGAAATTTCTCTTATATAACCAAGCCCGGGAGGATACCTGTTCTCTCTGAGCAGGCCGTGATAAAGTGCAGCCCTAATGAGGGATCCCACAGGTCTCTCCCCTTTAAGAGACCGACGAGCTCAGCAGACCCCTCCCAGAACGCTCCGATACATCAGGTCAGCTTGAGGGTCTGGGCATTTATCGCAACGATAACGGTGCTGATGCTCATCAGCGCAGCCCCGAATGCAGGAGTGAGGATGATGCCGTAGCCGGATGCAACACCGGCTGCCAGGGGGATGGCAAAACTGTTGTACCCGGTAGCCCAGAGAAGGTTCTGGACCATCTTCGAATAGGTCTTTTTCGAAAGCGCGATGATATCGGCAACATCCCGCGGGTCACTTCGGACAAGCACGATATCCGCACTCTCGACCGCCACATCGGTTCCTGCCCCGATTGCAATTCCCAGATCTGCCTGGACCAGGGCAGGGGCATCGTTGATCCCGTCACCAACCATACCGACCCGGTACTGATCCTGGACTTCCCTGATCTTTCCCGACTTCTCGTGGGGGAGCACCCCGGCAAAATAATCGGCAAGCCCGAGATCTTCCGCCACCCACCGGGCAACAAACCGGTTGTCCCCCGTAAGCATCATGCTCCTGATCCCCATGGCATTAAGCCGGGATATCGCCTCGCGGGATTCATCACGGATGATATCTGCCAGCGCCAGTGCCCCGACAACACTCCTCTCCTGGAGCACAAACACCACCGTCTTTCCCTGTGTTGCGAGCTTTTCCACCCGCTGATCCTGGATCATTATCCCTTCCTCCTCCAGGTACCCGGGGCTCACAATCCTGGTAAGAATACCCCTAAGTTGTCCTTCCACCCCTTTCCCGGGCAGAGCCCTGAAGTCTTGTGGAGGGATAAGTGCAATCCCCCGCTCTTCTGCGGTCCGCATGATCCCCCGGGCAATGGGGTGCTCTGAATTTGCTTCCAGTGAAGCGGCCTTCATAAGCACCTCCTCCTCTCCCCTTTCATCAAAGGGAAGAATATCGGTGACTCCGAAAATCCCCCTGGTGAGGGTTCCTGTCTTGTCAAATACGATCACCTGCAGGTCTTTTGCCCGCTCGAAGGCCTGCCGGTCCCTGATCAGGAGACCGGATTTTGCTGCGAGGGTGGTCGAGACCGCGACGACAAGAGGGACTGCCAGGCCGAGGGCATGCGGGCAGGCGATGACCATGACGGTAGCCATCCGTTCGATGGCAAAATCCAGGCTCTCGCCAAGGAGATACCAGCCAAGGAAGGTGATCGCACCGACCGAGAGGGCAACCAGGGTAAGGAGGAGGGCTGCCCGGTTTGCAAGGTCCTGTGCCCGGGACCTGCTCTCCTGGGCTTTCCGCACGAGTTCGATCACCTGGCTGAGATAGGTGTCCCTCCCGACCTTTGTCACCTCCACGACCAGAGATCCTTCCCCGTTCGTGGAACCGCCGGTGACCGTATCTCCTCCCTTCTTAGCGACCGGCTGGGACTCCCCGGTGAGCATCGATTCATTGATATTGGATCTCCCCTCTGCCACGATTCCATCGACGGGAACTTTCTCACCCGGCTTGACCAGCACCCGGTCTCCCGGCACGAGTCGTTCGACAGGAACTTCTTCTGTTGTCCCACCCTCCCTCAGCAGATGCGCCTCAGATGGCATGATCATGACCAGCTCCTCGAGGGCACGCGAAGCGCCAAGGACCGATCGCATCTCCAGCCAGTGGCCGAGGAGCATGATATCGATCAGGGTGGCCAGTTCCCAGAAGAAGGGTTCCCCTGTGACAACCCCAAGGACAACCGATGCACTGAACCCATACGCCACGGTGATGGCAACCGCGATCAGGGTCATCATGCCGGGGAGGCGGGAGCGGATCTCACGTACGATCCCTTTCAGGAACGGCCATCCTCCGTAGAGGTACACTACGGTAGCCAGGCCGAGGAGTACCAGGTCAGATCCTGGAAAGACGAGGGTGAATCCAAGGAGCGACTGGATGGTCGATGATAAAATGAGGATTGGCACCGTGAGGATCATCGAGACGATGAACCGTCTCCGGTAGTCCTCCATCATGTGCCCATGGGAGCCGTGCATCCCCGCCTCCTCTCCCCCGGTTGATTGGTGCTTCTCATGGGGATGATGGTTCCCCTTGGGTGTGTTATCTCCTGGAGTTCCGTGACTTATCGGGGGAGGAGCTTCTTTATGATGATCATGACCGGCTTCGTGCACGGGCTCGTGCTTCCTCTCGTCCACAGTGCCTCACCTTTGAGGGGGTGGGATCCCCGGATCAGGCAGAACGACCGTTCGAGATGTATCGTATCCCGGAAAACGTCAGTCCACGCTGGTCATCCATTGCAATCTCCGTTCCGAAGATTTCCCTGAGCAAGGTTCGGAATTCTTTCTCACGGATGAGGGAGGGGAAGGTTCGCATCCGGGGGAAGGAAAACCTGACCCATTCAGCCCAGAGGAACATGCAGGGGATCTCCCGGCGTGAATCAGGTGCCACATGGGCAGAAAGAAACGACTCGAACAATCCCCATTCGATCAACTCTTCAGGATAAAGAGGCACCCCTTCAATTCGGCACTGTTCGTGAAATCGCTCCATCACGGTACGGGTGGCAGCATCAAAGAAATCCGGAATACCCGGTTCTGTCCTGTCGGGGATTACCAGACGGGGGGAGCGATCAGCTCGGTCAGGGGGATCAGAACAGGGATCGATCCTGGCAACGGGAGGTGCCGGGGCTGACAAGGAGTTCATGGATCCTGATGGAAGATCCGGAATGATAACCAATTGTCTCACTTTCATTTTTTGAAACATAGTTTGCGGTGAAAAAGAGGTCCGGTTCATCTGCAGAATTCATGAAGCTCCCCCAGATCGTTCGCCCACCCACGGGCACCCGGTTATGAGCGCCAGGTCCCTGTTGAAAGAGACCAGATCGCGGCAGGTGAGATCATGGATGGTGTCTTTGCCGGCAATCCGGGTCAGGTCAGCGATCTCCCCGGTCATGACCCTTATGAAATTTCCCAGCCGAACGACGCCCTTTGACACATCGCATCGCCTTACCAGATCAGGTCTCTGGGTGGTCACTCCGGTAGGGCAGAGACCGGTATGGCACAGCCGGTATTGTTCGCAGTTGATGGCAATCAGAGCGGCCGTGCCAATGTACACTGCGTCTGCCCCCAGGGCAAGGCACTTTGTGAAATCTCCGGAGGTCCGAAGCGATCCCCCGCAGAGCAACGAGACCTTGTCCCTGACGCCCAGTTCCCTCAGATACCGTGCAGCACGGGGCACTGCTACCACGAGGGGAATCCCGACATGCTCGCGTACAAAGTCATTGGTCCCTCCTGTCCCGCCACCGAATCCATCGAGAGCAATGAAGTCGACCCCCGCGGATACGAGGACCGCAATATCCTGCTCGATTGCCCCACAGCCTATTTTCGCCCCGATCGGGGCACCTCTTGTCACGGAACGGAGCCAGTCAATCTTCTCTGCAAGTTCGGCGGGATTCCGGATATCCGGATGATGGGCAGGGGAATAGGCATCCTCCCCCTTTTTCAACCCCCGTATCCTCGCAATATCCTGTGTCATCTTGGCGGCAGGGAGGAAACTTCCCTTTCCCGGGTAGGCTCCCTGTGAGAACCGTATCTCCACCCCTGCAGCTTGTTCCAGCAGGGTCTCGCTGATCCCGAACCGTCCCGTCGAATACTGTACAATCAGGTGATCTTTTGCCATGAGCTCCTCGGGAAGAACGCCCCCTTCTCCGGAATTGAACGCGATCTTCTCCTGAGCAGCCACCTGGGAGATGATCAACTTCACATTCTTTGAGACGGCCCCATAGCTCATTCCAGATATCAGAACCGGTGAAGAGGATACGAGAGGCCTCGCAGATGCCGGGCCGATCATGATCCGGGTATTCACCGGATCTTCCCGGTTTCTGGGGATTTGAGCGATCTGTGCCGGGACAAGGTGAAGAACATCCAATGAGAAGGGGAGCTGTTTCTGCGATCCCATCGAACGTACCATACTCTTTCCGGTTGATGCAGTTGTCTTGATGTCGTGTATCTCCTGATACACCCCGTTATCCTCATGGGAGCGTTTTTTCCGCATCACCACGCCCGATTCCTCGTCTGATTCCTTGTCGCAGAAATAGATCCATTCAAGGGAATATTGTGCATAGATTGCACAATCAGGACAGATACATCCTTTTGCATTGATGTCGCATGAGGTACAACCGGCAGAACAATACAACACCTCACCTTTACACCAATGGGGGTAAGAGGGACATCCGGGACAGAGACACTGATCCCGGGTCTCCTTGGTATCAGGGACCTTCATCGTACGACCGTAATCACCTATGATGAATCATAAAACTTACGGGAAATTGGGATCATCACGGAGAAGAGGAGATCGCGGTCCTCTGACGCCTTGTTATAAATTTTGGAATTCAGGGATATCTTTAATGTCATCTGTTCCTCCTACATCGCTGTGGTGTTCCCATGGATGCCTTTGAAGATCTGATGAAGAAGATGAAGGGTATGACGGCAGACCAACAGGCACAATGGATCGCCGAGAACAAGAAGGTCTGTATCTGTCCAACCTGTCCGACCCACAACTCCTGTGCCAAGAAGAATGAAGAATTACTCTTCTGCGCAACCGGTAAGAGTTTCATGTGTATCTCTGCAGAGAAAGGGTGCATGTGCCCCACCTGCCCGGTGACCAAAGCCGCGGGCCTGAAGTATAAAAATTTCTGCACGAGAGGAGCAGAGAAAGCACAGCGGTATGAACATACCATCTGGGGGGCCAAAATACCCTGATTCCCCGATTTTTCCTCCTTCCCTCCAACATTCACACCTCCTTTTTTTCGGTTTAGCGGGTCTCTCTGTTCATGAGACAATCCGGCCCGATCACCAGAGCCATAAGGCATGAGAGACTGATCAAAAGCACCTTGCCTGATTCTTCTCACGTCCTTATCAGGAGGGTTATGGTGGCAAGGACCCGGTAGTCCGGGCGTAGTAGGTCTTTATTCACCCTCTTGTTTTTGATCGAGGGAACCAAGAACGGGTGTATCAGAGGCATCCCTTCCCTGAACCTTTTTGGCAGGCTTGCCTGAAAAAGAGGGGTATCAGGTGACGACAAATGAACCGGTCATTGTTGACGGATGCACATCGCACCTGAAGAAGTACGTCCCGGGCTGGGAGGGTGCGTTGAAGGTGTAGGTTATCATCTTTGGACCCGTGATTATCTCTCCTTTGTAGATCGTCGTCCTTGCTGTAGAGTCCGTGTAGAGCGCAACGTTATGGGGGAATCTGTCCTGGTTGTCAAACGTCATAACGACCGCGGCTCCGGCAGGAACGGTGATGGTGCTTATGTTAAAAGCATTGTTCTTCGCAATGAGTGAGAGGGGGATGGTCTGCCCTGGAGGCATGGTAGTCGGGGTGGGTGTAATAGTCGTCGGGGTCGGTATAGTAGTCGTCGGAGCCGGTATAACAACTGATACCATACTGGTGGCAAGGGGAATAACAGGAGTATGATCATTATTTACCAGTTGCACGGACAGGGTGTGCATTCCGGGTGTCACATTGGTAAAGGTGTAGGACGGTGCTGCAACATGTGCCCAGATGGCATCGATGTCTGCGGGAAGAGCGGGCTTCGTTGGATCAGTCGGAATCGGGCTGACATCGAGGTAGTAATGGACATGCCCTTCTCCCGGAACGCTGGCCTGCCCCTCCTTGTCAACAATGGAGAAGTTCTGCACCTGGATTGTCACCACTACCGCTCCGGAAGAGAGGGTGGCACCATTTGCAGGTTCCATGATCGTTACTTTCGGAACTGCCGGCATGACCGGGGGGGAAGTGCAGCCTGCGATAACCAGGAAGAGCACTACTCCGATGAGCATGAAAAGGATTGGATTGAGTCTTGGCATGATTCCGGCTATGACCTTCTCCGATGATAAAAATAATGGTATGATTCATTTTTTATAACGATTTATATACGACGTTCCAGTGGATAATATACAAAATTATAGCGGGGTCCTTGTGACGAACATACCCTGGAAGTGTTCAGGTCAGGGGGGGGAAGCACTTTTGCAACGATTCGTTCAGAATATGCCGGGTTGAACAGATGGCATGTGTTCCTGATAAAAGAGCTGTGAAAACTCCGTTTCGGAACGGAATCAATAAGACAAAAAGAGAGGATTCTTCAGATCGGAGTCCGCACCGAACCCTCTTCGAAATACTTCATCGTCGCAGGCACGTATCGCTTCACTTCGGTGTAGAAATATTTCGTCATAGCAGGATCGGAATCCCGGATAGCTCCATAAATGGTGTTCACCAGCCAGTTTGGCAGGTCAGACTGATTGTCAAGCACATTCTTGATGACGACAATGGTCTCATCGACGTCAACCTTCTTCTTCCAGCGGTATGGCATATTCTCCCTCCTGTATTGGTCCTTCAGTGAGCAGGGTGAGTATTTATACCTGACTTCATGTGTCAGGAAATGATTCAGAGACTGAAACGTCCCATAATAACTATTATGGTGAATAATGATCACACCCCCCTTGTCCCTCCAGCGACCGATACCAACACCGTCATTGTCGGGCGTGAAGGGGCTGGGGGTGGAGGATGAGGCGGAGGAGGATACGAGGATCCGCTCCACCTTTTTCCCAATGGATTTCTCTTCCGGGGGGATAACGGGAATCCACGGATGATGACTCGATGAAAAGGATATGGTTTACTGGGATGGGCTGAAAATCGCCCTTCGGCATCGTCGCGGAAGCGTATCGAAAGGATGACAGGGATATCCATCATTTACAGGAGAAATCCTGTTATTCCATGGGGCGATCTGGACAATCCTTAACCGTAAAGTGAATGAATGGTTCTACAGAAACCCGGGTGAGTTCCGATGTGGACGGAGTACTACTACACGCTCTTGAAATTCCTGGTCGGCGGCGGGATGGTGGTCGCGGTGACCTGGCTCTCACGGTTTGTCGATCCGAAATATGGCGGTATCCTCATCGCCGCCCCGATCGTCACCACCCTGGCTTTCATCTTTACCTACGTCGAAAACGGAGCCCAGACTACCCAGGAACTGGTCCTTGCCTCATTCACCTTCATGATCCCTACCCTGCTGTTTGTCCTCGCCCTCTTTCTGCTGATGGGTCGGTTCCCTTTTATTCCGAGTCTTGTCACCGCATATCTGATCTGGCTTGCAGGGATACTTGTTCTGAACCATTGATCCGGGTGAGAGGGGAGGGCGCTCAACGGTGGCACAGATGTTCCTTCCGGAGAGTGGATACGTGGAACCACCTCAGGTTCCGTGGTACTATCGAAAAAGGGTGGAGTCACCTGAATCCTGTTTTGAATTCCTGAAATACGATTGAAGACCACCCCCTCTGCATCTGTGCTTTTGTTAAAAATGAGAAACAGCAGGTTGTTTCAAAATTTGAAACATACCATCCGGTTTTAAACAAAGAAACATATTCACTTCTCTAAAACAGAGTTGATTCTAAAGCAGAGTTGATGCTATTGAAGCGGGAACATTCCACCGATAGAAGCATCGTATCCCGGAACATTTCAGCCACGAGGGAGAGGAGATGGTGGGGAGGAATAGGAAAAAAACAAACCTGGCTCTGAAAGATTCTGCACACGATCACAATTCTGGTAAGGATATCAGGATCCCTGCCAAGTCGATAGCATTCAATCAGAATCCTGGCGAGAGCAGGCAGGTGCTGGATGAGCTGCAGGAGAGTGAAGCCCTCCTCTGTAGTTTCTTTGACTCGTCAGGTGTGATGAGGGGTATCAATGAGGTCATTGCAGAGGATGACCTGCTTCACATTGCCTGTAACAGCGCCGCGGCCGCGTATATTGGACTGACACCAGAGGACGTAAAGAACAGACTCGGCTCTGAACTGGGGGTGCCGAAAGATCTCCTGCTGTTGTGGATCAGGCACTATCGCGAAAGCCAGAAGATCGGCCTTCCGGTTACCTTTGAATCCAGGTATGACCGGAATGGTGAGGAGATCTGGTTCCACAACACGGTCAGTTACCTCGGGACAGCTCCTTCCGGATTTTCCCGCTTTGCCTATGTGATCATCGACATTACCACAAGAAAACTGATGGAGCTGGCGCTCAAAGAGAGCCACGCGCGATACCAGGCACTGATAGAGACCAATGTTGATTTTATCTGGGAGATGGATGCCCAAGGGAGATTCTCCTATTGCAGCCCCCAGATGAAGGCGTTATGGGGGATCGATCACAATGGGGTGATAGGAAAGACCATTCTCGACCTGCTGATTACGGTTGAGAAAAGTTACGCGGAAGAGTTACTCACCGATATCCTGAAGAATCCCAGACACTTTCATGGACTGGAAATAACCTCAATTGATCGACAGGGAAAAACCATACATCTGGAGATCAGCGGGGTCCCCTTTTTTGATGGGAACGGCACACTGCTGGGGTATCGGGGTATTGCCCGTGACAGTACCGATCGAAAACAAGCAGAAAAGGCTCTTCTGAAGCTGAATGAAGAGCTGGAGAACCTCGTCAACCAACGGACTACCGAACTGTCCAGGGCTGTCACCTCTGCGGACCAGGAACGGCAGCGGCTCTTTGATCTGCTCGAAACGCTCCCGGTGTATGTCTGTCTCCTCGATGAAGAGTACCGTATCCCGTTTGCGAACCGCTATTTCCGTGAGACATTCGTGGATCCCGGGAATCAACAATGTTACCGATCCCTCTTCAACAGGACCGAACCCTGTGAGGATTGCGAGACCTTTACGGTCATGAGGACACGGGAACCTCACCAATGGTACTGGACTGGACCAAACGGCCGGGATTATGAGATTCATGACATCCCCCTTGAGGATCCGGACGGGTCGTTGAAGATCCTTGAGATGGGCATCGATATCACCGATCGGAAGAAGACCGACAAAGAAAATGCTATCCTCGCATCGATCGTCGCACATTCCGAAGACGCAATCATCGGCAAATCCCTCGGCGGTAATATTCTGAGCTGGAACTCCGGCGCCGAAAGGATCTACGGGTATTCGGCTGATGAGATGATCGGTCAGCACATATCGGTCCTCATGCCCCCTGGGATAACCGATGAGTTTGGGTATCTCCTTGAAAAGATCCGGAAAGGAGAAACGGTGCTCCACTATGACACGACCCGGGTACGGAAGGACGGGACGCAGATACAGGTCTCACTCGTGATTTCACCCATCATGGACAGCAAGGGGACCCTGATCGGCGCATCCACCATCGCACACGATATCACTGAACGGAGGAAGGCGGAAGAGGCGACCGAGAGGGCGAATGCCTACAACCGAAGCTTGATCGAGGCGAGTCTTGATCCCCTTGTCACTATCAACCTGGATGGAAAGATCAGTGATGTCAATGAGGCAACGATCCGGATCACCGGTTGTTCCCGGGAAGAGCTGCTCGGGACCGACTTCTCCGACTACTTCACCAACCCGGTACTCGCAGAAGCAGGCTATCAGAGGGTATTCCGTGAAGGTTCCGTAACCGATTATGAACTGGAGATACGGCACAAGGATGGATATATCACTCCTGTCCTGTACAATGCCTCGGTCTATCGGGATGCATCGGGGAACGTCACAGGGGTCTTCGCAGCAGCCCGCGACATCACCGAACGGAAGAAGGCCGAGGATGCCCTCAGGATATCATACGACCTGCTTGAAGGGCGGGTAGAGGAGAGGTCGTCCCAGCTGGCAAAAGCCAATGCCGATCTCCGGGAAGAGATATCCCAGCGGCGACGGGCAGAGTCACTGGTAAAAAAAACCGTTTCAGAACTGCATGCAGCCCTTGAATCAACGGCTGATGGGATTTATGTCGTCGATCGCAGGCGGAGGATCATCCGGTATAACCAGAATTTCGCTGCCATGTGGGAGATTCCGGACGAACAATTGCTATCGGGTGAAGACAGGGTGGTTTCCCACTACCTCCGCACCCGGGTGAAAAATCCCGAATTCTTTAGCGAGAGGGTAAATTCTCATGACTACGACCAGGATCGTGAGACCTATGACATGCTGGAGCTCAAAGACGGCAGAATCTTCGAACGATACTCAAAACCCCAGAAGATGGATACCACCATCATCGGGAGGGTCCAGAGCTTCCGGGATGTGACTGACCGCAGGCATGCCGAGGAGAGGCTGCTTGCCTCCCTGCAGGAGAAGGAAACCCTGATCCGGGAGATTCACCACCGGGTCAAGAACAACCTTCAGATCATCTCAGGTCTCCTTGACATGACACGGATGCGAACATCGGATAGCACCACGAACAGCATTCTGACTGATATGATGATGAAGATAAAAACGATGGCACAGATTCATACCCGGTTGTACGAGAGCAAGCAGTTCGATAAGATTAACATGGGGGGCCAGATTCGGGACCAGGTGGTTGACCTGTCGAACATTTACAGCCGTTCAGGGGCTGATATTCAGAGTGAGATCGAGGCTGATGAGATTTACTTGCCTGTCGATCAGGCTATCCCATGTGCACTGATTGTGAATGAAATCCTCTCCAATGCATTCAAGCATGCATTCAGGGGAAAAAAGCAGGGCATGCTGGAAGTATCCGCAAAACAGGTGGATGATCGCATCAGGATTGTTGTCCGGGACAACGGGGCCGGAATCCCCAGGAACGTCGACGTGTACCGGACAACAAGCCTCGGCCTGAAGCTCATACGGAGCCTCGCCCAACAGCTAAATGGAACGGTCACGATCGTAAGCACACAGGGGACAGAAGTGACGGTTGAATTCCCGCTTCATCAAGGGAGTACCTGACCATGTCAAACATTCTTGTAGTGGATGATGAGGCGATTATCGCGATGCAGCTGGAAGAGCGTCTGAATGCAATGGGTTACACCGTTTCCGGAATCGCTGCATCCGGGGAAGATGCGATCAAAAAGGCACGAAGGCTGAACCCGGACCTGGTGCTGATGGATATCGTTATGCCGGGGAGGCTGAATGGGATCGAAGCGGCAAAAACCGTTGCCGAAGAGCTGGATATTCCTGTCGTCTTCGTCACCTCATTTGCCGATGATGCCACCATCGCAAAGGCAAAACTTGTCGGGCCGTACGGGTATATCGTGAAACCCTTCAATGAACTGGAGATCAAGGCCGGGATAGAGGTCGCGCTGTTCCGCAAAACCGCTGAACGGGAACTCCGAAAAAGTGCCACGAGTTCAGATGAGAGCCGCAGTCATGGGAAGGGAGGTGAAGAAGGGGAAAGCGGTACAGAATATATTGACCTGCCGGAAATCAAGACCCTTCTCCTCAAGGATATTTTTACCGATATTTTCCTGTTCCTTTATGCAGACCCGGCCGTGAGAGAACCACTATTCAAATTTGCCATCGAAGCAGGAGTAAAGAGAGGAGGGCATAATCTCTTTGCGTACCACCATTCCGTCCTGCAGAAATATTTCCTGAAAGAGATCCAGAGCGGCGCGTTGCATATGAAACGGGTAAAAAAGGGCGAGACATATCTCCTGCCACGGATTCTTGAGAAGTGTTCAGCCTCCCTGTCCAGGGATGCCACGGATGGCTCAATCCAGGTCATCTTCGATTTTTCCGAGATCGGAGAGTTTTCAGATATCCTCGCCATCAAGGATCTGGTCCTGAACAAGAAGAGCGAGGGGGTACCCATATCAGGGATCATCGCAGTGGATATGGCTGATATTGATCACCTCAAGATCAAACAGCTCTCCGATGGAATTGGAAAGATCATCATCTCTACGGGGAAGGATACCACTCTGTCATTTTCCCACCGATCCTTCCCAGCCGAATCAGTCGCTGTGGTTCCCCAGGCTACGATCGATGATGTCGTGAAAAAATCCCTGGAACCGGTAGTACTATCACTCCTGGGAAAGCCTATGTCCGGATATGATATTGTCCACGAGATCCACAACCGATATCATGTTCTCATCCCTCAGGCCAGGATTTACACGTACCTCTATGATCTCGAACAGAAAGGGTATCTCACTATGAAAACATCAGGAAAATCCAAATTATACTCTCCCACCGAAACTGGCAGGAAGTACATTGAGAACCGGCTGAATGAATTCAAGTTTGTATTCAGGCATATCCTGGGTGACAGTTCGGTTGGAATATCTCCCCCGGTCCAAAAATAATTCTTTCGAGATCCAGGAGCAGGAGAATCAGAAGAAGAGCAGATGTGACAAAATTTGAAACAATTTTCGAAAATGAAGCCAACCTATATCTGGAAAGTCGTGCGAGGAGTGATGTGTGGGACAGGATCCCACATGAACAAGAAATGCCATGTCCAACCTTCAGGGAAGAAGCCTCATCGGGAAAGGGTTAAAAGACCCCTCCTCCCTTGCACCAGATCTCGGAAGTTTCACACTTCAGGACTCAAGACAGGGATGTCATGCTCGCCCGAAGATGCGGTATATCGGAGAATCATACCTTCACCGGATAATCCCCCGGACAGGAACAGATCCCCCTACATTTCTCCGGCTCTCTTATCGAGGGGTGAGGATGATGAAGGTACGTTCAGGAATATACGAAATATAAAAAAAATTTTTCCTAAAAGAGCGCGATAATGATAAATCTCACCAAGGTACAACCATGAACACGGAGAACGATGATATCCCCAAAACCATCAAAGTGTTCGATCCCCCCGTCTACATTTCTGATGACAGCAGGCATATCCGGGTCATTGTCAGTCTTCCCGGAGTAACAGAAGAGCAAGTCAGTATTGACCACAGGGGGCAAACGTTGATTGTGATCGTTCATAATAAAAAAATACTATTACAAAAGGTGATAGCCATCCCTCCGGCTGAACGAATATTTAAGAGAAAGTTCTTTGATGGCGTTCTGGATATCTCTCTTGAGAAATAGAGACACGATCATGTGATGCTGCACGACACCATTGAATACTGCGCTTCTGTCGTTGTTTCAAATTTTTCCTCAGGTACGGGTTCTTTAGAAAGATCCTACCGGAACACAGTACCATTCTAAAAATCGTGAGATCAATTCCCAGTCGCCCTGTTTCCAGCCGTTGTTCACCGCCGGTGAGATGCTCGGCCAGATCCAGGATCCCTTTTTTGTGGGAGAACAGTATAGGTGAGAGCGAAGCTTTTCCCCGGAACTCAAGGCTCTGGGACAGTCCGACCAGTGTTCTGCTGCAAGCTGCCTGTTCTGCCTGTACCGTGATATTATCCCAAGGATGCTGGGATCATCCAAGGTGTGATTGATAAGGCATTTGAGCATTGGCTTGGCATGGTCACTTTCCTGGAGGGTAATTCAGATTCAATCGATCAGGATACGGTGATTGGTGATTGGTATTAACACCTTAAGCCGAGGAACCACCCCATGCTCCACTCCTGCTGCTGATGTAATGGATAAAAGATGAGAGGATGAATTCATGCTGGTTTTCTCTCAAACAGCATCCGGATATTCCCCTTCGCATCTGACAGCCGGAGCATATTGTTGGAGAGGGAGAAATATCGCATCTGCATCAGCGTCTTTGTATAAGCATCCTCCAGTTCCATGACACCCCCGATCCCACAGTACATCTTGGTCATTCCCGTGATGCCTATCACAAGCGAGTCCGCCCCGTTGACCTGGAATTTTCCGGTGTAATCATTGCATCCGGCGTTTCCACTGATCGTTCCATCGGGATTGAACCGGAGGGTGATGGTGGTGAGGGTCCCGGGGGTCCATGTCTGCCCCCCTGCCGTCCCGAACGTGATCGTGCGCCAGGTGCTGAGGAGATCGGGCGGGATTGCGGTATAGGTGAGAAGTGTTGTCCCATTGCCATCAGCAATCTCCAGGATGGTCTCATTGATCCGGTAAGAACCAGATCCCTGTAGAGACGACAGGTAACGGGTCTCCTGTGTCATGATCCCCTGAGGAGACTCACAGTACATCTCGGTGGAGATGGGCGACCCGACGGCGAGGGAATCCGGTCCCCCGGAATATGCGGCGGAGTACTGGTTGCAGCCCGCAGAACCGGAGACCACCCCCTCGCTGTTGAAAAACGCGGTGATGGTTGTCCCGTTCATGACAGGATCTGCCTTGCCATTCTCGTGGAAGGTGACAAGGTACCAGGTCAGGTTGTTGATTCTTTGCGTCGGTTCTTCATCCTGGCCGGCGATCTGGGTGCACCCCGGGAGGCAGATCAACAGGATGAGACACCCGGAAAGGAGCCAGGTGACAGGTACTATCTTCTCTGGTTTTGGATCTGGAGAGAGGGTCATAGATACTCCACCCTTGTGAAGGGGAAGGGAAGTCAAATCTCAATGCAGCCTGGATTCATCGTATCTGGTCCATCGATCTCTTGCGATACCAGGTCCGGTCATCGCCCATGTCAGTTTCCCGCCCGCTGGATCGCTTCGTAAGGATTCATCCTGCTGGACTGGTAAGCGGGATAGAGCGAGGCAATACTCCCGATGGCAAGGACGATCAGGACGGCAAGAACGGCTATCACCCCGGCCTCGGTCCACCCTGGCATCCTGAACGATACCTGCAGTGCAGGAGCAAGGACTCCCGATGGATTCATCAGGCCAAATGCCAGGACACTGGCAGTCACTCCAAGAATCCCCCCGATGAGAGCGAGGAAGGATGCCTCGCTGATCACCAGCAAGGCGATGATCCTCCTCTTTGCACCAAGTGCCCGGAGCAGCCCGATCTCGTGCTGGCGCTCATGGGCAACCATCGCTGCAATAAGGGCGATGAGGGGGAATGCTGCCACCACCACAATCCCGGAGATGATCGAGAGAAAGTCGGGAATCCCGGTGATCTCCTCTGACATCGGCGTGATGGCGTAATGATGACCGATTGCCGTTACATAGGTCGGCTCGAACTGTTTCCTGATTACATCCTTGATAAATCCCGGGTAAGACGGCTTGAAATCGAGCGTTCCTGAGGTGCGGAACCAGTCCGGCTCCGGTCCGATACGGAGAAGCACTGCGTTGATCTCCCCGGGATTGATCCGGGGAGAACCAGGAGGGACCACTCCGTCGGTTGATGCGAGGGTAGAGGCATCCTCCATCCGGAAAAAGAGCGTGTGATCGATCCCGGACTGGGTAGGGTCGAGCTTTCCCACGATGGTATACTCATAACCTGCAATCGGTAGCGTTGATGATACCTTCCCAGGTATGCTGTTCCCCACTATCACCTCTCCCGGGCCAAGAGGAGCTTTCAGGGGAGCCTGCAGCCAGGGCTGGATGGCAAAATCGGTCTCCGGATCAATACCATAGATATCAATCGGCATCGGAGCGATCTCCGGAAGATCGAGTGTTGAGACATAGAGTTGGGGACTTGCAGCGGTGACACCCGCCACCGTCCGTATTGTGTCCATGGTGGTCAACGGGATCCGGTAGGGAGTTGGTTCGACCCTGACAATTGCCATCGTGTTGTCCGGTCCTGCTGCTCCCAGGTGGATGAGGTATCTGGTGGGGACAACGGCGATATCAGCGCCCGTTCTTGAGAGCCCCTGGTCAACACTCCTGGCAGCACCCGCCATGAGGAACTGGCCTGAAAAGATACTGGCAGCGATGAAGGCAAAACAGAAGATCGTTGCGAGGTTGCGCCCGGGTTTCTTCCGGATACCAGCGATGATGTAGGTCAGGTAGTTCATCTTCTGCTTCATTCTGATCTGATCCCCCTTCACCGCAGCGGTTCCATGGGTCCATGGCCGGTGTGGACCGAATGGAATCCCTCAGCCAGTCTCCCCTTTTCCATGCCGTAGATGCGGGTGGCATACCGCACGAGATCCGGATTATGGGTAACCATCACGATGGTCATCCCCTCAACATTCAGCTGACGGAACAGCTCCATGATCTCATACTCGGTGTCGACATCGAGATCTCCGGTCGGTTCATCGGCGATAAGGAGAGCCGGGCCATTGGAGAGGGCTCTTGCGATGGCAACCCGTTTCATCTCCCCGCTGGATAACGTCCCGGGGTAGGCATTCGCACGGTCGGACAGTCCCACTCTGTCAAGGAGGCCAAGGGCTCGTGTCCGGACATCGGTCTTCCCCGGGTAAAACAGGGCCGGAAGCATCAGGTTGTCGAGGACGGTGAGAGTGGGGAGCAGCCCGGAGAACTGGAAGACGAATCCAATCTCCCGGGCCCGGATCTCTGAGATCAGGTTATCGGAGAGGCTGCCGATATCGGTCCCTTTGATACGGACTGTCCCGGACGTCGGCCGGATCAGTCCGGCGAGCATCCCAAGCAGGGTCGATTTCCCGCTCCCTGATCTCCCGAGGATCATGCTGAATTCTCCCCGGTTCACTTCCAGGTGGACATTATCAACGGCACGCACTTCTGAATGTCCATTGGAAAAGATCCTGGTAAGGTTTGCTGCTTCGATCATACTCCTCCCCTCCTGATGGTATCAAAAGGCTCCGAATGGATAACGAGGTACGCAGGATAGAGCGATGATACTCCGGCAATCCCGAACGCAAGGAAAAGCGAGATCGCTCCATCGGCCAGTAAAGTCAGTGCCGAGGGAATAATAAGAGGAACCTGCAGGGTGAAGGTGATGTAATCCTGGTAGATGATAAGAAACCCTGCAGCCGCCCCTATCCCTATCAGGCTTCCGATAATGGCAAGGACAAAGGATTCAGCAAGCATAATACGGATAACGAAACGTCTGGTCGCACCGAGTGCCCTGAGCAGGGCGATCTCTCTTCTCCGTTCATGGGCTACCATGGCCGACACCACCCCGATCAGCGGTATGGCAATTATTGTCACCGCGAGAGCTGACCCATAGAGGAGGTTTGTCACAGCGGTCATCTGACCTTTCACCGCGTTCAGAAGCCCGTCAGGGAGTATGGTTTCTGTCCCGGGGATCTCCTCTTTAATCCGGGTAGCTACCGATGAGGGGGACACCCCGGGTTCCACCCTGACCAGCACCGCCGATACTTTCCCTTCCGGTATTATCAGCTTCTTTACTGCCTTTGTATCGGACTCCGCAGCCATGACATAGGCATCCTCAATCCGGGTAAATACCGAGTTGTCCACGCCCATCCCCGTCGGATCGAGGATCCCGACCACGTGGAAATTGTGGCCGTAGAACATCAGGTCCTTACCGATGTTCTGAATGATATTGCTGCCGATGAGGATGTCATCCTGCCCGAGTTTTACGCCAGGGTTCTCTGCCAGCCAGGGGGAGACGGTAAAATCGTTCTCAGGATCGATCGCGATCATCTGGACCGGGGCTGCACAGCACGAGGCAAACAGGGTGGCAATAAAGATCTCCGGGCTGGCCTCTGCAACCCCGGGAACGTTCGAGATCCGCTCAAACCCGGAATCTGCAAAGAAGAAACTGGTCGGCTGGCCGGTGAGGAGGATGTTCTGGCCGGCCATGGCGTTCTCTTCCGGTATGACGAGGATATCTGCTCCCATCCGGGACATGCCCTTCTCAAGGCTCTGTTCTGCCCCGTTCAACAGGAACTGTGCAGAAAAGAGTGTTGCCGCGATCAGGGCAAAGACAACTATCGTCGCGATATTCCGGTACGGCCGGTTTGCCAGGTTCCGCCGGATAAGCCTGGAAAAAGTGAACTTCCCT
>Ga0209605_1000961_pt1 | contig 34281 bp, 37 predicted proteins | sample AD_UKC035_MetaG_FD_184408 | JGI IMG/M metagenome (GOLD analysis project Ga0209605, IMG submission 184408) | Active sludge microbial communities of municipal wastewater-treating anaerobic digesters from USA - AD_UKC035_MetaG (SPAdes) (version 2) | ecosystem: Engineered > Bioreactor > Anaerobic >...
CTTCGCCCAGCATCAGATCAGTCCTCTCGGTGCTCATGCCACTTCAACGCTCAGCTTCGCCCGCGGCTGTCGGGGTTATCCCAAATCTTCACAAGCTCTCACGCCGCGCGGGCACACCGTGCCCGAGCCCACCAGCGCGGGCCTGGCCCTGGCCGCGCTGGCCGGCCTGGCCGCCGCGCGCCGCCGCCGCAAGGCCTGACGCGCGGGCCGCGCGCCGCTTCAAGGCCGGCGCGCGGGGCCTCAGCGCCTCAGCGCCTCAAGGCCGGCGCGCACCCGTGCGCTGGATCGTCGCGCTCCAAACGTAGCGCCAGTCGCTGCCGAGCACCAGCCCCACGCCCTGCACCTGGCCCTGCGCATCGGCCAGCCCGGCGTACTCGATCACCGTGCCATCGGCGTCGCGGCGGTGGATGTGCACCCCGCGCACGCCGACGGCGGTGATCGTCAGCACCGAGGTGACGCGCGCGCCGTCCTTGGTCCACACCGCATCGAAGGTGTTGCTGCTGCCGCGGCGCGTCCAGGTGCCCGACCAGCCGTTCTCGCTTTCGGTCCACTCCTGGCCCAGATTGAGCCCCCCGCCCGTGGGCGTGGGCGTGGGCGTGGGCGTGGGCGTGGGCGTGGGCGTGGGCGCGGGCGTGGGCGGGGCGCCGACCGCCGGGCCTGGCGACGGCGTGACGCCGCTGCCGGCCGTGCCCGAGCCGTCCCAGCGATAGACGTAGTCCACCGACGCCCAGGCGCCGCTGCCATGCCAGGTGATCAGGCGCAGCCGCACCTGGCCCTGGTGCTGCTCGCTGCCCAGCCAGGGTGCTGCGGGCACGCGCAGCGGCTCGGCGCGCTGGCCCGGCCGCTGGGCGTCGTCGGCCGCGGTGGCGCCGGCGGCGCCGGCCACCACCGATTCGGCCACGCGCAGGTGGCGCTCGGGGATGCCGCCACCGGCTTCCCCGTATTCGTTGCGGTTGGCGAAATCCACGAAGCCGGCGATCAGCAGGCTCTCGGTGCGCCCGTTGCCGATGTTCTGCAGCACCGACACTGCACTGCGCAGGCGCAGCGGCACCGGCTGCCCCGGCACCAGCGTGGCCGGTGGCGCTGTCCACTGGTGGTTGATTTCCTCCACGCCGCGCGCGCCGTTGCGGTTGTGGCAGTCGCCGGGAATCAGGTTGCGCACCAGGAAGCTCTGGTTGTCGCGCCCGCCGCCGATCTCGACCACATGGCCCCGGCAATACGGGTCGGCATCGGCCAGGCGGCCACTGCCCGCGCGGTTGTACGGCGGCGAACGGAACTCCTCGGCCCCCTGCAGGCGCCACACCCCGGCCTGCGCCACCGGCGCGGCCATCAGCACCCCGGAGACGACGCCAGCCAGCGCCAGCAGCCGACGCCAACGCCCCAGCCCACCCCGATCACCCCTGCATCCCGTCAACACCATGTCCGACACCCCTGGTCGCTGCAATTTGATCAGTTTGGATCGCTGCCGGGACCGCCGCGTTGTCGAACGTCAAGCCGACCGCGGCCCTGGGCAGAGGGTGCGACGGCGGCCAGGACGAGCCGATAACCGCCTATTCGAGGGGGGTGGATTCGGTCGCCCCGTGTCGCCTGCCGGCTCGGAAAGGCGTCTGTTCCATTGAAGGCCTGCCCTTGGCGGGCCAGGGCCGTGCCGAGCCCGGCACGCCAGGAACACGCTCACCCTTCGGGAGGATCCACCAAGAAACCTGCGTCCATCCTGCGCGCCACGGCCGCGCTGGCGCTCGCGGCCGCCCTACTGCCGGCGCAGGCGGCGCCCGTGCAGTTCGACTTCAGCGCCACCGTGGGCGCGGGCCCCTTCGTCGGCGAGGTGGGCACCGGCTTCATCCGTTTCGATGACGCGTTCGCCGGGTCCACCGCCGTTTCGCCCGGCGCGGCTGCCGGCAGCCTCGAGATCAGCTTCACCTTCATGGGAATGAGCGCGTAGTCGGGCTCGAGGTGGCGCGCGGCGCGCGGCACCGCCGGCCGAAACAGCCGCGCCTCGAGCTCGTCGTCGCTCAGGCCCTGCGCGACCGTCCAGTCGACGCCGGCGGCGCGCGCCAGGCGCGCGTACTTGCCCACCGTGGCCTTCGGAAGGCCCAGCGCCCGGCCGGCCTGCGCGTGGCTGAGGCCTGCCTCCAGGTGCAGGCGAAGTGCTTGTCGTATCTGGCGCATCGTGATCCTCGGGGTGGGCATCGTTCTGAGCCGCAGAGAGCGGTCAGCCTATGCCGCACCGGTTCGGTCACTCGCGCCCCCGCGCCGACTACGATCTGCGTGAAGCGCCGGCTACGATCGTCTGAAACACCGGCTACGTTGCCCTGAAACCGCGGCTACGTTCGCCTGAAATGCCCGGCTACGATGGCCTGAAGGACGCAGTTGGGTTCGGCCAAGCTGAACGGCGTCGACCCGGAGCTGTATCCGCGCACGGTGCTTCGCCGCATCGCCGATCACCCGATCGACCGCGTCGACGAGTTGCCGCCATGGCGCGTCGAGCTCGAACCCGCGATCGAACTGCGCCGCGCGGCGTGAGCCCGTCGGGCGACGCGCTGGCGAACATTGCTGCGCTGATCGACGACGGCGGCCAGATCACCATCGGCCGGCTCGACCCGATCGCGTGCGCCGCAAGCGCCAATACCGACTACGATTGCCTGGCGATGCTGCAGCGCCGACCCGACGAAAGCCTGCGTGATCTCCTCGTGCGTCTCGATACCGCGATCGCCACGGTCTGGAACGAAGAGATCCTCATCGACGAGATCAACACGCCCCTGACGTCAAGACGGCCTTGAGCGGACGGTTACGTTGCAGGACGATCTGGATGCCTGGATGGAGCTCTACAACGCCGAACGCACGCACTCGGGCAAGTACTGCTACGGCAAGACGCCGCTGCAGACCTACATCGAGAGCGCGCCTCTCGCGTACGATAGACAGCTGGATCGGATTCAGCCGACATCCGAACCGGCGCAAGAGGCCGCTGCGGCGGCGCTGCCGCCGATGCCCAAGGAGCTCGTTGACCAGTTCGTGAGCGGGCCGATGAGCGTGGAGGCGGTGCGAGCCGCCTCGATGGCGTTCAAGAAGGCGCTGATCGAGCGCGCGCTGGGCGCCGAGCTGTCGCAGCACCTGGGCTACCCGCCCGGCGCGGCCAGGCCCGACGACGCCGGCAACCACCGCAACGGCGCCAGCGCCAAGACGGTGTTCACCGATGACGGCCCGCTGCGCATCGAGGTGCCGCGCGACCGCGAGGGCAGCTTCGAGCCGCTGCTCATCCCCAAGCACGAGCGGCGCTTCAGCGGCTGGGACGACAAGATCGTGGCCATGTACGCGCGCGGCATGACCGTGCGCGAGATCCAGGCCTTTGTGCGCGAGCAGTACGGCACCGAGGTCAGCCCCGGGTTCATCGGCTCCGTCACCGACGCCGTGATGGCCGAGGCCGGCGCTTGGCAGGCCCGGCCACTGGAGCCGATGTACCCGCTCGTGTTCTTCGACGCGCTGCGCGTGAAGATCCGCGAGGACGCGGTCGTGCGCAACAAGGCGATCTACCTGGCGCTGGGCGTGCTGCCCGACGGCACGCGCGACATCCTGGGCATCTGGATCGAGAACACCGAGGGTGCGAAGTTCTGGCTCAAGGTCTTCGACGATCTGAAGACCCGCGGCGTGGCCGACATCCTGATCGCCGTCACCGACGGCCTCAAGGGCATCGGCCAGGCGCTGGAGGCGGTGTTCCCGGCCACGACGCTGCAGACCTGCATCGTGCACCTGAAGCGCAACAGCCTGGACCATGCGAGCTGGAAGGACCGCAAGCTGCTGGCCGCGGCGCTCAAGCCCGTGTACACGGCTGCGAGCGCCGAGGCCGCCGCCGATGCGCTGGACGAGTTCGAACGCGGCTCGTGGGGGCAGAAATACCCGACCGTGGTGGCGTCCTGGCGCCGCGCCTGGGAGCGCGTGATCCCGTTCTTTGCCTTGGCGCCGGCGGTGCGGCGCGTGATCTACACCACCAACGCCATCGAGAGCATCCACAGCCGGCTGCGCACGATCATCGAGACGCGTGGCCACTTCCCGAGTGATGACGCGGCGACGAAGCTGATCTGGCTGGCGCTGCGCAACATCACCGCCGACTGGGGGCGGGCCGCCAAGGAGTGGCGCGAGGCGATGAACCAGTTCGCGATCGCCTACGGCGACCGCTTCACGAGACCGGCTGCGTGAGAATGCAGCCGCGACCTGCCCACCGCGTCGGTCGTTCGTCGAAGGCGACGACCGCCGCCGTGGACAAGTCATCCGAGCGCCTCACACACAGAGATCCTGACGCCCCCGACCCGGACGATCTGGACTGAAAGCGCTGTTCCAGCGCAAGGTCCCCAGCCACACGCCCGAGCAGACCGCGGCGCTGGCCAAGGCCGGCATCGCCGGGCCGCGCTCGATGCGCGAGAAGGTCAGGGCCTACTACGGCGCGGCGTTGCAGATGGTGCGCGACTGCAACCACCTGACCAACTCGGCGCGCCAGGGCATGCTCGACCAGTTCCACGGCATCCGTCAGGCGGTGCGCCGCGAGCTGGGCAACCTGCCGGTCGAGCAAGACCCCTACATCGCCGCGCGCCTGGCCAACGGCGGCACCAGCTCGGTCATGCGCGCGCTGATGCTGCACGGCCAGGCGACGTGGACGAAGGACCACCAGCACCTGGAGAACGTGCCCGGCACCAAGGGTCTGCTGGACGTGCTCGCGCCGCTGGGCGACGACCTCAACGACGGGTTCGGCTGGATGGCCGGCAACCGCGCCGCGCGGCTGATGAAAGATGGCTGCGAGAACAACTTCGCCAAGGCCGACATCAAGGCCCTGCAGGCCCTGGCCACGCCCGAGAAGCTGCGCCAGTTCCAGGTCGCGGCCGTCGAGTACGCGGCCTTCAAGCGCAGCGTGCTCGACGTCGCGCAGGGTGCCGGGCTCATCGACGCCAGCGCCCGCAAGGTGTGGGACCACGCCGACTACATCCCAGGGGCCTTCTCGTCGTAGCCGGCGCCGCAGCGGCCTTCGACGTCGATCTCCATCAGGCGCTGGGCCATGAATTGCACCATCTGGCGCAGCACGTCGATGTCGGCTCCCTTCTCGGCGAGCTCGGCCAGTGCCATAGTGGCGGTGGTCATCGTGGAATCTCCTTCGGACAGGTTGGATGGCTTGCACCTCAACCATATCCGGGGCCACGATGGCCACCCCGAAGCGGGCGGCCGGCGGCGCCGCGCGCGGCAGGCCGCTACGGGTTTCGCCCTACGGGCTCAACCCTTCGCGTCCCGCCGCGCGCTTGTGGACTTACACCACTTCCTGGGACATCAACGACTCGAGGCAGCTTAGGCACGCTCCGGGATGGAGAACGTAGTGACGACGGGATGACCGCGTGAAGCCATGGGGAACTCAGACAGGTACAGCGCGGTGGCCTCGCGCAGGTTGGCCACGGCTTCTTCTACTGTCTCGCCCTGGGTAGTGGTGCCCGTCTCGGGGTTGAGCGCGACGTAGCCACCTTCATCGGCAGGGGTGAGAACGGCAGTCAGTTCCATCGTGGGCTTCGGTCGGTGGTGCGGGCGTCGCAATTGTCGCGCAAGCGGGTGTTGGCGGCGCCTGACGAATAGCGTTTATCCGACGCGCTGCGACGGCATCGAAGCGCCCAGCGCGACCCGCGTCGGATAAACCCCGTTGAACTGCACCGCCGGGCCGGCGGTGCCGTGGGCACTGTAAGTTTCAGTCGCTGCTGTGGGCAATCGCGCCGGGTCCGAAGGTGGCCCGAACCGACGCACACGGCGGTGCCGGCAACGGCAGCAGGGGCAGATCGGGCGCCGGTGGGGCGTTGCCGGCCGGGCGCTTGCTGCGATCGGGGGTGCTTGTGGGCCGCAGGCGCAGCCTCGGGCGCATCGCGTGCTGCTGCGCGATGAGGCCTTGCGCTGGGAGACACACGCTGGGGCTCACGGCAGCCCCCCGGCAGGAGGTGGCGATCGCGGCCAGCGCCGCGCGGTCGACCGACAGCGACTGCACGCAGCGCCAACGGCCCGTGCGGCAGTGCGGGCCGCGCTCGAATCCGATCGCGGCCACGCGCCGCATGAAGGCAGCGGCGTCCTCGACCGCATGCGGGTTGGGCATCGGCATTTGCAGCAGTCTGCGCGCCAGCGCCAGCCGCTGCACCTTGGCCGCAGGCGCCAACAGCCCATAGTGGCGGATGCGCTTGAAGCCCGCTGGCAGCACATGCTGCAGGAAGCGGCAGATGAACGCCACGCCATCCACGGCGACGATGCGCTTGCCGCCGCGCTCGTCGGCGCGCACGCGCAGCAGCACCTGCTCGCCGCGGATGCCCACGAGCCGCTCGGCGCCGATGGCCGTGCGCTGAGTTCAGCGGCTCAGCTAGTCCAGCACCGCCGCCGGCCCGGCCAGCGCTGTCTTGGCATAGACCACCCAGTCGTGCCGATTCACTTCGGCGCGCCTCGCGCGGCCGGCCGAGCGCGTGCCGCCGCGCCGGCTGCTCGCCGGCGCACCGGATTCGCAGCGAGCCGCGCGCGCGCGTTGCGCAACCATGCGAGCTGCGCCTCGCACCAGGCCACGCCGCTCTCGATCGACAGCGACCAGATCAGGCGCTCGCGCGCGCTGCGCGCCAGGCCGAGCACGGCCTCGTCGGCCATGCGCGCGCGGTACTCGGTGAGCCGTTCGCGCAGGCTGCGCTCGTAGTCGGCCAGTGCGGCATCGAGCTGCGCGGCCGGCATCGCGGCAGCGAAGACCAGCCGCAGCAGCAGGGGGTCGCGCAGCTGCATCGGTTCCATCGGCGAAGCGAGCCAGCGCTGCAGCTCGCTGCGGCCCGCCTGCGTCAACGCGTGCAGCTTGCGCGGCGGCCTGCCGTCCTGGGGCACGACCTCCATCGTGACGAGGCCGGCCTCGAGCAGGCCGTGCAGTTCGCGATAGATCTGGCTCTGCGTGGCCGTCCAGAACGCGCCGACCGAGCCCTCGAAGCGCTGCATCAGCGTGTAGCCGGTGGCCGGCTCGATGTCGAGGAATCCGAGGATGGCGTGGCGCAGGGACATGCGCCGATCGTACGGCTTTGGCTGCCACCGGGTGCATATTGACCAAGCAGAATATGACACCTATGCTATAATGTCACCAACACGCCCAATGGCCATCACAGGAGAGCACGGCATGCAGTTCGACAATCAGGTCTGGTTGGTGAGCGGGGCCTCCACCGGCATCGGGCTCGAGATCGCGCGTGCGCTGGCTGCGTGCGGCGCGCGGGTGGCGCTCGCCGCGCGTTCGGCCGACGCGCTGCAGCGGGAGGCCGCGGCCCTCGCCGCCCGCGGCCTGCAGGCGCTCGCGGTGCCGATGGACATTCGCTCCGACGAAGCCGTGGCCGCGGGCATCGCGCGCGTGCTCGACACCTGGGGGCACCTCGACGGCATTGCCAACGTCGCCGGCAACGGTGGCACGCTGTCGCGCTGGTGCGATGCGCCGTCGCACGGCACCGAGTCGATGTTCGCCGTGCACGTGCTCGGCGCCGAACGGGTGCTGCGCGCCGCGCTGCCGGCGCTGGTGCGACAGCGCCGCAGCGTGGTCGTCAACTTCGCCTCGACGGTGGCATGGGTGCCGATGCCGGGCGCGGCCGCCTACAGCGCCGCCAAGGCGGCGGTGGTCGCACTGTCGGACGCCTGGCGCGCCGAGCTCGCGCCGCTGGGCGTCGACGTGCGGGTGTTCGCGCCGCCGCACACCCGCACCGAGGCCGGCCTGGCGTGGCCCTTGCCGCTGCCCAAGGTGTTCGAGCCGCAGTGGGTGGCGCAGGCCTTCGTGCAGTCACTGCGCCGGGGCGCGGCGCGCTCGGTTCCCGGCGGCAACGGGGCCTTGCTGGCGCTGCAGCGCCTGTCGCCGGGGCTGGCGCGACGGATCATGCAGCGCATCGGCTTCGAGGCTCTGCGCCGGGTCGAGGCGGCAGCCTGACGCGAGCGGACGGCCAGACCTTGGTCAGTGTGCGCTACAGCCCCGAGGTGCTGGCCTATTTCAAGGCCGGTGGCGCCGGCTGGCAAACGCGCATGGACGATGCGCTCAAGCAGTGGGTGGCCCGGCAAGGCAAGGCAGGCCCGGCGCGGCGCACGAAGCAGGCCTGAGGTCGCCTTGGCTTTGGCGGCTGACGCCGCGCGTGATTGGCGCCGGTTACGGGTTCCGGCCTCCGCCCAGTGTTGCGGTCGGTTCTCGCCAATGACGCAGGCCATGCTAGCCGGCATCCGATGACGGCATCGTGACAGTCGGCCCGGAATCACCGTCCATTTCGTGCGTCGGCGCTGGCGCTGGCGCTGGCGCCGGTCAGCGGAAGACCACCGTCTTGTGGCCGTTGAGCAGCACGCGGTGCTGCGCGTGCCAGGTGAGGGCGCGCGCCAGCACCGCGCATTCGACGTCGCGGCCGATGTGGGTGAGCTGCTCGGGGTCGCAGGCGTGGTCGACGCGCGCGATGTCCTGCTCGATGATCGGGCCCTCGTCGAGGTCGGCGGTGACGTAGTGCGCGGTGGCGCCGATGATCTTCACGCCGCGGTCGTGCGCCTGGTGATAGGGGCGCGCGCCCTTGAAGCTGGGCAGGAAGCTGTGGTGGATGTTGATGGCGCGCCCGGCCAGCGCCTTGCAGGCCGCGTCGCTGAGCACCTGCATGTAGCGCGCCAGCACGACCAGCTCGGCCTCCTCCTGGGCGACGATCTCGAGCATGCGCGCCTCGGCCTGCGCCTTGGTGGCCGCGCTCACCGGGATGTGGTGAAACGGAATGTCGTAGCTGGCGGCGAGCTGGTAGAAGTCGCGGTGGTTGGAGATCACGGCGCGGATGTCCAGCGGCAGCGCCTGCGTCTTGTGGCGAAAGAGCAGGTCGTTCAGGCAGTGCCCGAGGCGGCTGACGAGCAGCACCGTGCGCATGCGTGCCTGCGCGCGGTGGATGCGCCAGTGCAGGCCCATGCCGTCGGCGAGCTGGGCCAGGGCCTCGCGCACGGCGTCGGCGCCGGCGGCGGGCAGGTCGAACTGCACGCGCATGAAGAACTGGCCGGTGCTGGCGTCGTTGAACTGCGCGGCGTCGGTGATGTTGCCGCCGTGCGTGGCGAGCACGCCGGTGACGGCGTGCACGATGCCGGTGCGGTCGGGGCCGGAGAGGGTGAGGATGAGCGGATCGGACATGCGTCGATTCTCGCCGCGCCGGGCGTGACCGGCGCGACCAGCGCGCGGCGCTTCAGCCGCCGTCTTCGCCCGCGACGATCGCGGCCACCGTTTCGGCGATGGCAAGGCAGGCGGTCAGCCCCGGCGACTCGATACCGAAGAGCTGCACCGTGCCCGCCGCGCCGTGCGCCCGCGGGCCGTCGATGCGGAAGTCGGCGGCGGGCTCGCCCGGACCGCTGAGCTTCGGGCGCACGCCGCTGTAGGCCGGCTGCAGGCGCTCCTCGGGCAGCTGCGGCCACCAGCTGCGGATCGCGGCGGCGAAGGTCGGCGCCAGCGCCGGGTCGACGCCGTAGTCGATGTCGGCGTCGACGAGGCCCGCGGGCAGCCATTGCACGTCGGGGCCGAAGCGCGCCTGGCCGGCGAGGTCCAGCGTCAGGTGCACGCCCAGGCCGCCGTCCACCGGCAGCGGGTAGATGAGCTGCGTGAAAGGCACGCGCGCGGCGAGTGAGAAGTAGTGGCCCTTGGCCAGACGCCGCGGCGGGATGGCCGCGGCGTCCAGGCCCTGCATGGCCGCGGCCACCGCCTGCGCCTGCAGGCCCGCGGCGTTGACGATCCAGCGCGCGTCGAGCGCGAAGGGCTGGTCACCGCCGGTGCGTGCGCGCCAGCCCGCGCCGCGGCGCTCGGCGCCGACGAAGGGGCTGGCCACGGCGTAGAGCGCGCCGTGCTGCTGCGCCTCGCCGAGCAGCGCCGTCATGAGGCCGTGGCTGTCGACGATGCCGCTGTCGGGCGACCACAGCGCAGCGTGCACGCGCAGCGCCGGTGCGCGCGCCAGCGCCTGCGCGCGCGTGAGCGGCTGCAGGCCTTGCACGCCGCAGGCCTGCGCGCGCGCGTGGATGGCGTGCAGCGCCGCCTCCTGCCCGGCCTGCGTGGCCACCAGCAGCTTGCCGCAGCGCCGCATGGCGACGCCGCGCGCCGCGCCGTAGGCGTAGAGCAGCTCGCGCCCGCGCACGCACAGCCGCGCCTTGAGGCTGCCGGGTTCGTAGTAGAGCCCGGCGTGCACGACCTCGCTGTTGCGGCTGCTCGTGCCGCTGCCGTAGCGCGGCGCCGCTTCGACGATGACGACCTCGTGCCCGGCCTGCGCGAGCGCGCGCGCACAGGCCAGGCCGACGACGCCGGCGCCGACGACGAGGACGTCGACGGGATCGAATTCAGCCATGGACGAAGGCAGGCCGCGCGCGACCGCGACCGCTGCCGGGGTTCATGCCCGTATTGCAGGTGCGGTTAGTGGTTTTCCGAAGAATACGCGGTCCTGCACGGACCCTGCCATGGCCAACACCGAAACCTACAACGACAAGGTCGTCCGCCTCTTCCTCTTCGCCTCGGCGGTGTGGGGGATCATCGGCATGCTCATCGGCATGTACGCCGCCGCCGAGCTTGCCTGGCCGGCGCTGAACCTGGGCGTGCCCTTCCTGACCTTCAGCCGGCTGCGTCCGGACCACACCTTCGGCGTCATCTTCGCCTTCGGCGGCTCGGCGCTGATGGGTACCTGCTACTACGTCGTGCAGCGCACCGGGCACACGCGGCTGGCGCTGCCGCGCCTGGCGGAGTTCACCTTCTGGGGTTGGCAGCTGGTGTGCGTGCTGGCCATGGCGACGATGCCCTTCGGCATCACGCAAAGCAAGGAGTATGCCGAACCCGAGTGGTTCATCGACATCCTCATCGCCATCGTCTGGGTGAGCTTCGGCACCGTCTTCTTCGCCTCGCTGGCGCGCCGGCGCATCCGCCACATCTACGTCGCCAACTGGTACTACGGGGCCTTCATCATCGCCGTCGGACTGCTGCACATCGTCAACAACCTCGCGCTGCCGGTGTCGCTGACGAAGTCCTACCCGATCTACTCGGGCGCGGTCGACGCCATGGTGCAGTGGTGGTACGGGCATAACGCGGTGGCCTTCTTCCTCACCGCGGGCTTCCTGGGCATGATGTACTACTTCGTGCCGCGCCAGGCCCAGCAGCCGCTGTGGAGCTACCGCTTCTCCATCGTCAACTTCTGGGCGCTGATCTCGATCTACATGTGGGCGGGTTCGCACCACCTGCTCTACACCGCGCTGCCGGACTGGGTGCAGTCGGTGGGCATGGCCTTTTCGCTCGTCCTGCTCATGCCCAGCTGGGGATCGGCGGCCAACGGCCTCTTCACCTTCAACGGCTCCTGGCACAAGGTGAAGAGCGATCCGGCGGCCAAGTTCATGGTCATCGCCCTGGTCTTCTACGCGGCCTCGACCTTCGAGGGCTCGATGATGGCGATCAAGACCGTGAACTCGCTCTCGCACTACACCGACTGGACGGTCGCGCACGTGCACTCGGGTTCGCTCGGCTGGGTGGCGATGATCACCATCGGCTCGCTCTACGCGATGGCGCCGCGCGCGCTCGGGCGCCCGGCCATGCACTCGGTGAAGGGCATGGAGTGGCACTTCTGGCTGCACTTCATCGGCACCCTGTGCTACGTGGTTGCGATGTGGATCGCCGGCGTCACCGAAGGCATGATGTGGCGAGCCACCGGCATCGACGGCGCGCTCGTCTACTCCTTCCTCGACAGCCTGATCGCCGCCCATCCCTGGTACATCCTGCGCTGGTTCGGCGGCGTGCTGATCTGGCTGGGCATGTGGGTGATGGCCTGGAACCTCTGGGTCACCGCGGCGGACGCGCGCGAGCCCATCATCTCGCCGATCCCGGTGCCGATTCCCGAGCCCGAGCCGATGCAGATGCCCAGGCCGCTGCCGGCGCACGGCTGAGGAGCGCGCAGCATGGCCTATCGTCACTTCGAGTTCATCGAGAAGCACGCCTGGTCGCTGGGCATCGCGACGGCGCTCATGGTGTCGCTGGGCGGGCTGGCGGAGATCACGCCGCTCTTCATCGAAGCCAACAAGCTGCAGCCGACGGCGGACATGAAGCCCTACGACCCGCTGCGTCTGGCCGGGCGCGACATCTACGTGCGCGAGGGCTGCTACCTCTGCCACACGCAGATGGTGCGCACGCTGCGCTTCGAGACGCAGCGCTACGGCGCGTATTCGACGGCGTCCGAGTCCGCCTTCGACCGCCCGCACCAGTGGGGCAGCAAGCGCACCGGGCCGGACCTCGCGCGCGTGGGCGGCAAGTACTCGGACGACTGGCAGCGCGTGCATCTGCTGGACCCGCGCGAAGTCGTTCCCGAGTCGAACATGCCCGCCTACCCGTGGCTGGCGCTGTCGCTCATCGACGGCAGTGACCTGCAGGCGCGCATGCGCGTGCTGCGCACGCTCGGCGATCCCTACCGCGACGAGGACATCAAGAACGCGCCGAAGGCGGTCGCCGGCCGCACCGAACTGGACGCCCTGGTCGCCTATCTTCAGGGTCTGGGCGTCGACAACGTCCCCAGGCCCGCGCCGCCAGCGAGCGCGCCGGCGGACGCCACGGGGAGCAAGCCATGAATCCGCTCTGGGGCCACCTGATCGGGGTCTTCATCGTCGTGCTGATGCTGCTCTTCCTCGGCATCTGGGTCTGGGCCTGGCTGCCGTCGCACGAGCGCAGCTTCAAGGCGCTGGCGCGCCTGCCGATGGACGACCGCGCGGCGTCGCCGAGCACGGCATCCAGCGGCGGGGAGGAGCGGTCATGAGCAGTTTCTGGGCCGCCTGGGTCATCTTCCTCGTCTGCTTCAACCTCGGCGTCACCTTCTTCCTCTTCCTTTGGGCGCCGCGCGCAAAGGTGCCGACGCTCCCCGACGGCACGACCGGGCACGTCTGGGCCAACGGCACGCTGCGCGAGGGGATGGCGCCATTGCCCCGGTGGTGGATCGCGATCTCGCTGGCCGGCTTCCTCGCCGGCTTCACGTACTTGGCCTTGTTCCCGGGCCTGGGCAACTTCGAGGGTGCCCTGCAATGGACTTCCCGCGGCGAGCTCGCCGCGGACGCGAAGGCCAATCAGGCGCTGCGCGATGCGGCCACCGCAGGTTTCGCCGAGCGGCCGGTGGAGCAGCTGGCGACCAATCCCAAGGCGCTCGCGATGGGCGAAGTGGTCTACCGCGACAACTGCGCCGCCTGCCATGGTCGCACCGGGAAGGGAAACCCGGCGCTGGGCGCGCCGCGGCTCGACGACGACGACTGGCTCTACGGCAGCAGCGGCGAGGCGATCCTCGCCAGCGTCACCGACGGTCGCCATGGCGTCATGCCGCCCTGGGGCGAGCCGCTGGGCGAGGAGGGTGTCGTCAACGTCGCCCACTACGTGCTTGCGTTCTCCGGCGCGACGCACGATGCGACGCGGGCCGCAGCGGGCAAGGAGAGCTTTGCGACCCTGTGCGCGGCCTGCCACGGCTCCGAGGGCAAGGGCAACCAGGGGGTGGGCGCGCCCAACCTCAGCGACAACACCTGGCTTTACGCCGGCGACCTCGACGGCGTCATGCAGTCGATCCGCGACGGGCGCAGCGGCAGCATGCCGGCGTGGAGCGCGCGCCTGGATCCGACCGCGCTGCGCCTGGTCGCCGCCTACGCGTACTCGCTCTCGCGCGGCGGCCCGGCGGCGCAGCGCTGAGGCCGTGGCGCGCGCGCCGGAGCATGCCTGGTACCGCCAGGGAATCGTCTGGCTGGGCTTGGGCGTATTCGTGGCATCGATCGCCGGCTCGGTCTGGCTGATCCGCGTCGCCCATCGCTACGCCGATCCCCCGCTGTCGCCGGCCGAGGTCTCCGGGCCGACGATCCTGAAAATGCCGCTGGCGCGACCGGAGCGGGTGTCGCGGCCGCCACCGGAGCCGCCACCGGAGCCGCGATCGGAGCCGCGATGAACGCGCCGGGCTGCTGGCACTGTGGCGACGTCCTCCCGGCCGACGCGCCGCGTGCGCGCGTGGCCGGCGTCGAGCACGCCGTGTGCTGCCACGGTTGCAAGGCCGCAGCCGAATGGATCGACCAGCTCGGCCTGGCGGACTACTACCGCCTGCGCGGTGGCCCGGCGGCTCCGGTACCCGACGCGCAGGCCGCCGCGCGCAGCGCGAGCGCGTGGGGGCGGCCCGAGTTGTCGCGCCACGTCGTGCGCGCGCTCGCCGCCGGCCAGCAGGAAGTGCTGTTGCTCGTCGACGGCATCCGTTGCGCCGCCTGTGTCTGGCTGATCGAGCGCGCCCTGGGCGCGCAGCCGGGCGTCGTCTCGGTGCAGGTGAACGCGGCCGCAAGGCGCGCGCGCGTCGTCTGGGACTGCGCGCGCAGCGACCTCGCGACGATCCTCGGCGCGCTGGCGCGCACCGGCTACCAGGCCCTGCCGCTGGACGCCAAGGCGCTGGACGACGCACGCCAGCGCGAATCGCGCGACGCGCTCAAGCGCCTGCTGGTGGCGGGCTTTGGCGCCATGCAGGCGATGATGTACGCCAGCGCCCTCTATCTGGGTGCGTTCTCCGACATCGACGCCGCCACGCGCGGCCTGATGCGCTGGCTCGGGCTGCTGGTGGCCACGCCGGTGGTCTTCTATTCGGCCCGGCCCTTCTTCACCGGCGCCTGGCGCAGCCTGCGCGCGCGCCGCCTCGGCATGGACGTGCCGGTGGCGATCGCCATCGCCCTCATCTACGCGGCCAGCGTCGTCGAGGCCTTGCGCGGCCAGGGCGAGGTCTACTTCGATTCGGTGAGCATGTTCGTCTTCTTCCTGCTCGTGGGACGCTTCCTCGAGATGCGCGCGCGCCACCGCGCCGGTGAGCTCGTCGATGCCCTCGCGCGCACGACGCCGGCCTTCGCCGACCGCCTGCGCGCCGACGGCGGCACCGAACGCATCGGTGCGCTCGAGCTCGTCGCCGGTGACCGCGTGATCGTCGCCGAAGGCGAGCGTGTTCCGGCCGATGGCGTGCTGGAGAGTGCGGCCTGCCGTGCCGACGAGGCGATGCTGAGCGGCGAATCGGCGCCGGTGCGCAAGCAGCCAGGCGACGCGCTGGCCGGCGGCAGCGTGCTGCTGGACGGGCCGGCGACGGTGCGCGTCACGCGCGTGGGCGCCGATACGGCCCTGGCCGGAATCGTCGCACTGATGGCGCGCGCGCAGAGCGAGCGCCCGCGCCTGGCGCGCGCCGGCGAGCGCGCCGCGGCCGGCTTCGTCGCGCGCGTGCTCACGCTTGCCGCCTTCTGTGCGCTCGGCTGGAGCTTCGTCGATCCATCGCGCGCGCTGGCGGCGACGCTGGCGGTGCTCGTCGTCTCCTGCCCCTGCGCCTTCGCGCTCGCGGTGCCGGCGGCGCTCACGCGCGCGCTCTCGGTGCTTGCCGCGCGCGGTGTCTTCGTCGTGCACGCGGACGCGATCGAGGATCTCGCACGCGCCACGCACGCGGTGTTCGACAAGACCGGAACGCTCACCAGCCCCGAACTGGAACTGCTGCAGGCGCACGATGGCGAGCGCGACGACCTGCTCGCTGCGGCGGCGGCGCTTGCGCGCGGCAGCACGCACCCGGTCTCGCAGGCGATCGTGCGTGCCGCGCAGGACCTGCCGCCACGGCTTGCCGGCGAACTGGAGACGGCGCGCGGGCAGGGCGTCGAAGGATGCATCGACGGGCGCCGGCTGCGCCTGGGCCGGCGCGCCTGGGCACTGGGCGGCTGCGGCGCCCCGGAGGGCGCGCCGGCGGACGCCGACGACCTCGTCGTCCTCGCCGAGGCGGGTCGGCTGCTGGCGAGCTTCCGGCTCGGCGAGCGCCTGCGCCCGGGCGCGCGCGAAGCCATAGCCGCCTTGCGCGCGGACGGCGTGCAGGTCGAGCTGCTCAGCGGCGACGCCCAGGGCAAGGTCGCCACGGTGGCGGCGGCGCTGGCGATCGGGCGGCACCGGGCGCGCCAATCGCCGGCCGACAAGCTGCAACGCCTGCACGCGCTGCGTGCCCAAGGCGCGCGCGTGCTGGCGGTGGGCGACGGCATCAACGACGCGCCGGTGCTGGCCGGCGCCGATGTCGCGGTGGCGCTGGCCTCGGGCAGCGAACTCGCGCGCGCCAGCGGCGACATCGTGCTCGACGACGGGACGCTCGCGGCCTTGCCCGAGGCGCGGCGCCTGGCGCAGCAGACGCTGGCGGTGCTGCGGCAGAACCAGCGCTGGGCGCTGGTCTACAACCTCGCCGTCGTGCCCTTCGGCGCGCTGGGTTTCGTTCCGCCCTGGCTCGCGGCGATCGGCATGTCGGCCAGTTCCCTCGTCGTCATCCTCAACGCGCTGCGCATCGGGCGCTCCGCGCGCACCCGGGCCCGGCCGCAGGCGCCGTTGCGCTGGCAGGAGGAGCGGGCATGAACATCCTCGTCGTCATGATTCCGCTGTCGATCGTGCTGCTGATCGGCGCCGGCCTGGCCTTCTTCTGGGCCGTCGAGCACCAGCAGTTCGACGACCTCGAGACGCCGCGCCTGCTGCCGCTGCTGGACGACCCCGCGGCGCCCGTGGGCGACCCGGGCAACGCGGACGACGCGCGTGACTTGCACGAGGCACCGCCCGCGCCGCGATGAACGGCGCGCTGACACTTGCTGCGGCGCTGCTGCTCGGGCTGGCGGCAAGCGGGCATTGCCTGGTGATGTGCGGCGGCCTGTCGGCGGCGCTGGGAATGGCCACCGCCCGGGGTGCCGATGGCCGGCCGCGCGCGCTGCTGCTCGTGACCTACCAGCTCGGCCGCACGAGCTCGTATGCCCTGGCGGGCCTGCTGCTGGCGGGCACGCTGGGCGCGATCGTCGGCGCGATGGACAGCGAGACCCTGCGGCGCCTGCTGCGTGCGCTGTCGGCGGCGGCGCTGCTGTTGGCGGCCCTCGTTGCCTTCGGGCATGTGCGCGATCCCGGCGGCGCCGGCCTGGGGCAGCGGCTGTGGCGTCGCCTTGCGCCCCTCGGGCGCCGGCTGCTGCCGGTGGCGAGCATGCCGCGCGCCTTCGCCTTCGGCATGGTCTGGGGCTGGATGCCCTGCGGCTTCGTCTATACCGTGCTCGTGATCGCGACGCTGCAGGGCGATGCGCTCTACGGTGCGGCGACGATGGCCGCCTTCGGCCTGGGCACGCTGCCGGCGATGCTCGTCGCCGCCTTCGGCGCGCAGCGCCTGGCGGGATTCGGCGCCGGGATCGGCGCGCGCAAGCTCGCCGGCTTCGTGCTCCTCGCGAGCGCGGGCCTGACCTTCGCCGGCCCCTGGCTGCCGCACTGGGCGTGGCTGGAGGCCTCGCTGCCTTTCCTCTGCCGCAGCAGCTGAGCGGCGGGCCGGGCCGCCGCGGCCGCTCTCAGCCGTGCCGGCGCTCGAAGTCCTTCATGTAGGCGACGAGCGCCCGTACGCCCTCGATCGGCATCGCGTTGTAGATCGAGGCGCGCATGCCGCCCACCATGCGATGGCCCTTGAGCTGCTTCAACCCGGCGGCTTCGGCGCCTTGCAGGAAGGCGGCGTCGAGCCGCTCGTCGTGCAGCTTGAAGGGCACGTTCATCCACGAGCGGCATTCGCGCGCCACCGGCGCGCGATAGAACGCGGTGGCGTCCAGGCAGTCGTAGAGCAGCGCGGCCTTGCTGCGGTTGCGCTCGGCCATCGCCGTGAGCCCGCCCTGCGCCTTGAGCCACTGGAAGACGAGGCCGGCGACGTAGATCGCATACGTCGGCGGCGTGTTCAGCATGCTGTCGGCCTCGGCCTGCAGGCGGTAGTTGAAGGCGTCGGGCGTGAGCGGGTGGGCGCCGTCCAGCAGATCCTCGCGCACGATGACGATCGTCAGCCCGGCGGGGCCGATGTTCTTCTGCGCACCGCCGTAGAGCAGGCCGAACCTCGACACGTCGAGCGGGCGCGAGAGGATGTCGCTGGAGACATCGGCGACGAGCGGCACCTCGCCCACCTCCGGCGTCCAGTGGTACTGCACGCCGCCGATGGTCTCGTTGCTGCAGATGTGCACGTAGGCCGCCTGCGGGTCGAGCCGCCAGTGCGCGCGCGGCGGGATGCTCGTGTAGCCGCCGTCGGCGCCGCTGGCGGCGACGTTGATGCGGCCGAACTTGCGCGCCTCGGCGATCGAGCGCTGGCTCCAGGCGCCGGTGTCGATGTAGTCGGCGCCGGCGCGCCCGCGCATCAGATTCATCGGCACGATGGCGTTCTCGGCGATGGCGCCGCCCTGCATGAAGAGCGTGCGGTAGTTCGAGGGCACACCCAGCAGTTCGCGCAGGTCGGCCTGCGCCTGCGCATGGATCGACATGAACTCCGGCCCGCGGTGGCTCATCTCCATCACCGACATGCCCGCGCCGTGCCAGTCGAGCATCTCCTCGGCGGCCTGGCGCAGCACCGGTTCGGGCAGCGCGGCAGGGCCGGCGCTGAAGTTGTAGACGCGCGTCATCGGGTCGGGCCTTCATGGGTGGGCAAGGGCCGGCCGATTATCGGGCGCGCGCCGCGCCCGACGGCAGCGTTACAGTGGGCCCATGCCGCGGGCCAGGGTAGGCCGGCGGGGCGGAGAAGCAAGCAGGGGCCATCATGTTCAGTCATCTTCTCGTGCCCGTGGACGGCACCGGTCTTTCCTGGCGCGGCGTGCTGGCCAGCCTCGAGCTGGCGAAGAAGCTCGAGGCCCGCGTCACCGGCTTCGTCGTCATGCCGCCGACACCGGTATCGGCGATGAACGTCAACCCCTCGGGCTTCAAGCAGGAAGTGCAGGCGCACCAGACGCGCACCGAGGCGCACGCGCAGGAGATCCTCGCCGACTTCGCCGCCGAAGCGGCCAAGGCCGGCGTGCCTTTCGACGGCCGGACCGAGCGCACCGACAGCATCGACGGCGCCATCGCCGAGGCGGTGCAGAAGTACGGCTGCGACCTCATCGTCATGGCCACGCAGGGTCGCGGCGGCTTCGGCGAGATGCTTTTCGGTTCGCACACCAAGAACGTGATGGCGCGTTGCACGACGCCGCTGCTGGTGCTGCGCTGATCGGTTGCGCCACGACTTGCCGGGCGGCAGCGAAGCTGCCAGCATCACGATCTTTCCAACCCGCCCGTGCGCAAGAGGAGACGCCATGGCCAAGTCACTCGTCGATGCCGATGCCCTGATCGCCCAGTTCCGGAGCGCCAGCGCCCAGCAGGGAGAGCAGCTGCGCAAGGCGGTTTCCGCCGCCACCCTGCAGGCTTTGCAGGGTCGCGAGCTGACGCTGAAGAACATCCGCGCGGCGCTCAAGAGCGTGACCGACGCCGTCAACACCGGCATGGCGCAGAGTGCGCTGCCGACGGCGGACGCCGAGTCGCTGCTCGACAAGGCGGTGGCGGGCATGGACGACGCGCTGCTGAAGGCGGTGGAGGCCAACCGTGTGGCGCTCGGGCAACTGGTGGCGCAGGGCGCCGACCTGCGCGAGCAGCATCTGGCCAAGGCGGTCGCCGACCTGGAGAAGTTCGAGGACATGTTCATGGGCGCCGTGCGCAAGGCTGCCGCCGGCGCCGGTGACCCGATGGCGACGCCCTGGGGGCCGGTGCTGGAGAAGCTGCAGGCGGGCGGTACCGCCTCCGGCAGCCGCGCCAGCGCCACCGCCGAACAACTGCTGCAGGACATGCAGGCGGCGGTGCGCAGCTCGCGCGCCGCGGGCCTGAAGGCGGCGCAGGCGATGGCCGAGAGCTACACCGCAATGGTCAGCGGTGTGCTGCTGGGAATGGCCGAGGCGCTGCAACAGGGCGGCAGCGGCAAGGGCGGCGGTGCGAAGAAGAAATAGCCGGCGCGCCGTGGCGCGATGCCTCCAGCCCCTGCCGCCACCGCCGCCAGCTTCTTCTGGCACGACTACGAGACCTTCGGCCGCGTGCCGCGGCGCGATCGCCCGGCGCAATTCGCCGGCTTGCGCACCGACGCTGCGTTGAACGAGATCGGCGAACCGGTGGTGCACTACTGCCGGCCCGCGCCCGACTTCCTCCCCGATCCGCAGGCTTGCCTGCTCACCGGAATCCTGCCGCAGCACTGCCTGCAGCAGGGCGTTCCGGAGCAGGCCTTCGCCGCGGCGATCGAGGCCGAGCTCGGCGCGCCGGGCACCATCGGCGTCGGCTACAACAGCATCCGCTTCGACGACGAGGTCACGCGCTTCCTCTTCTGGCGCAACCTGATCGACCCCTACGCGCGCGAGTGGCAGAACGGCTGCAGCCGCTGGGACCTGATGGATGCGCTGCGCTGCGCCTGGGCCCTGCGCCCCGAGGGTCTGGTGTGGCCCAAGCACGACGACGGGCGCCCGTCCTTCAAGCTCGAGCACCTGAGTGCCGCCAACGGCGTCGCGCACGAGTCTGCGCACGACGCACTCTCCGACGTGCGCGCGACGCTCGGCCTGGCTCGGCTCCTGAAGGCGCGCCAGCCGCGCCTGTGGGACTTCTGCCTGAAGCTGCGAGACAAGAACGCGGTGCGGGACGAGATCGGCGTCGACCGGCCCTTCGTGCACGTCAGCGGCCGCTACCCCGCCGAGCGTGGCTGCCTCGCGCTGGTGTGGCCGCTGGCGCCGCACCCGGTGAACCGCAACGAAGTCATCGTCTGGGATCTGGCGCAGGATCCGCGGCAGCTGCAGGGACTGGACGCGGACGCCTTGCGCGAGCGTCTGTTCACGCGCGAAAGCGACCTGCCCGAGGGCGTGCAGCGCCTGCCGATCAAGACCATCCACCTGAACAAGAGCCCGATCGTCGTCTCCGGTGCGGGGATGATGAAGGCCGCGGCCACGCGCTGGGGCATCGACCTGGAGGCCGTGCAGCGCCACGCCGGGTATGCGAAGGCCATCGCGCCGGAACTGCTGCCGCGCTGGGCGGCGGTGTTCGGGCGCCAGGCCGCGCCAGGTGGTGTCGACGTCGACGAGGACCTCTACGGCGGCTTCATCGGCGATGAAGACCGGCGCACGCTGCAGCGCCTGCGCGGCCTGGCGCCCGCGGCGCTGGCCGAGCGCCACCCGGCCTTCGGCGACCCGCGCCTGGCGGAACTGCTGTTTCGCTACCGCGCGCGCAACTACCCCGACACGCTGAGTGCCGACGAGCACGCGCAATGGCAGCGACACTGCGCCGCACGGCTGCACGAGGGCGCTGGCGGCGCCTTCACGCTGGCACGCTACTTCGAGGCCATCGACGCCCTGGCCGAGGACGCCGACGAGCGCCAGCAGGCGCTGTTGGAGGCTCTCTACGACTACGGCGAAGCGATCGCGCCGGAGGATTCGTGACCGGCGACGGGCGTCGTCATGGCATCAAGGCATCTCGACTCACTTGACGACTCTGCTGGAGGTTCACCCATGGCCAGGATCGAAGAGCGGCTGCGTGCCCTCGGGCTCGAGTTGCCGGCGCCCTTGAAGTTGCCGCCGGGTGCGGCGCTGCCGTTTCCGTGGGTTCGTGTCGTCGGCACCCGGGCGCTCGTCTCGGGCCATGGTCCGACCCGGGCGGATGGGTCGCTTGCGCAGCCGCTGGGCAAGGTCGGCAGCGAGGTCAGCCTCGAGCAGGCCTATGCCGCGGCGCGACTCACCGGCCTTGCGATCCTGGGCAGCCTGAAGCGCGAGCTCGGGTCGCTGGACCGCATCGTCGCCTGGGTGCGCGTCTTCGGCATGGTGAACAGTGCGCCGGGCTTCGGTCGGCAGCCCGACGTCATCAACGGCTTCTCGGACCTGATTCTCGAAGTCTTCGGCCATGAGATCGGCGCGCACGCCCGCAGCGCGGTCGGCATGGCCGAGCTGCCCTTCGGCATTCCGGTCGAGATCGAGGGCGAAGTCGAGGTGGCGGCGCCGTGATGCCCGGAAGGCGGGCGCCACGGACGGCCTGCGCCGTTCGTCCGCCGCGTACGCTCGGCGGCTAGACTCCGCGCCCAACCGGCATCCGGGCCGGACAAGACGGAGGAGACATCATGGGTTCGCTGTTGAGCTGGCGCGAGGTGCGCGCCGATCCAGGCGTGGTCGTCGCGCCCGACGAGCGGCTGCCATGGCCGCAGACCGCGGCGATGGGCGTGCAGCACGTGATCGCGATGTTCGGCGCCACGGTGCTGGCGCCGATCCTCATGGGCTTCGATCCCAACCTCGCGATCCTGATGAGCGGCATCGGCACGCTCATCTTCTTCGTCATCGTCGGCGGCAAGGTGCCGAGCTACCTCGGCTCGAGCTTCGCGTTCATCGGCGTCGTCATCGCCGCCACCGGCTACGCGGGCAAGGGCGCCAACGCCAACCTGGCCGTGGCGCTGGGCGGCATCATCGCCTGCGGCGCCGTCTACACGCTCATCGGCGCCATCGTCATGGCCACCGGCACCGGCTGGATCGAGCGCCTGATGCCGCCGGTGGTCACCGGCGCCGTGGTGGCGGTGATCGGCCTGAACCTGGCCGGCATCCCGATCAAGAACATGGCGCCCACGCCCTTCGACGCCTGGATGCAGGGCGTGACCTTCGTCTGCGTGGCGCTGGTGGCGGTGTTCGCGCGCGGCATGACGCAGCGGCTGCTGATCCTCGTGGGCCTCTTTCTGGCCAGCGTCGTCTACGGCCTGCTCACCAACGTCATGGGCCTGGGCAAGCCGATCGACTTCTCGGGCATCGCCGGCGCCGCCTGGGTCGGCTTGCCCAACTTCTCTGCGCCGGTGTTCGAGGCCAACGCCATGCTGCTCATCGCGCCGGTGGCGATCATCCTGGTGGCCGAGAACCTGGGCCACATCAAGGCCGTCTCGGCGATGACCGGACGCGATCTGGACCCCTACATCGGCCGCGCCTTCGTCGGCGACGGCGTGGCCACCATGGTCTCGGGAGCGGCCGGCGGCACCGGCGTCACCACCTACGCCGAGAACATCGGCGTCATGGCCGCGACCAGGATCTACAGCACGGCGGTGTTCGTCGTCGCCGCGCTGATCGCCGTGCTGCTCGGCTTCAGCCCCAAGTTCGGCGCCCTCATCCAGGCCATTCCGCTGGCGGTGATGGGCGGCGTCTCCATCGTCGTCTTCGGCCTCATCACGATCGCCGGCGCCAAGATCTGGGTCGACAACAAGGTCGACTTCTCCGACAACCGCAACCTCGTCGTCGCCGCCATCACGCTCATCCTGGGCACGGGCGACTACACGCTGCGCTTTGGCGGCTTCACCCTCGGCGGCATCGGCACCGCGACCTTCGGCGCCATCCTGATGTGGCTGCTGCTCGGGCGCGGCAGCAAGGCCTGAACGCCGGCGCCGCCACGCACCCGCCGCGGCGCTCAGGACGAGGCCGCGGCGGCGCGTGCGCGCCAATGCCCCTCGAGCATCAGGAACAAGCCGCTGCCCACCATGAGCGCGATGCCGCCCCAGGCCAGCGCGTTCGGCACCTCGCGCCACAGCAGCCAGCCCAGCAGTACCGCCACCAGCAGGCCGACGTAGCGAAACGGTGCCACCGCGCTCATCTCGCCGTGGCGCATGCTGTTGACGACGCAGAAGTAGCCGGTGGCCAGCAGCGCCGCGGCGAGCGCGAGCTGGCCGAGCTGCAGCGCGCGCAGCGGCTGCCAGCCCTGTGCGGGCAGCAGCAGGGCGGCCATCAGCAGCACCGCGATGGCGCTGTCCACGGTGACGAGGATGGAGGGCACGGCGGCGTCGATGCGCCGCGTCTGCAGCTCGCGCGCGACATGGGCGAAGGTGGCGGCCAGGCAAACGAGCGCCCAGCCCGTGAAGCCGTGCGCGCGTGGCTGGATGACGAGCAGCACGCCGACGAAGCCCGCGCCGATGGCCACCCAGCGCCCCGGCCCGGCGCGCTCGTGCAGCAGCAGCACGGCGGCCAGCGCCATGATGAGCGGAGCCGAGAGGTTGATGGCGGTCGCGTTGGCCAGCGGCAGGTGCATGAGGGAGAGCAGGTAGAGCAGGGTGCCCAGCGCGTCCAGCGCCGCGCGCCAGAGCAGGGGCCGATCGCCCAGGCGCGCCCAGCGCGTCGTCGCGCCGGTGAGTCGCGCCACCCCCAGCAGGAGGGCCAGCGTCATGAGGCCGCGCACGAAGATCATCTGCGCCACCGGCAGGCCTTGGCCGACCTGCTTCATGAGCGCGTCGTTGAGGACGAAGCAGACCATCGCCGCACACAGGTAGGCGATGCCGCGCCGATTGGCCGCGAGGTCGGAGGTGGAGGCTTGGTTCAAGGCGCCGATCCGGTCGATGGCGGCAACGGCCATGACGAGGCTGGGGTATCGTCGCGCATTGACTGTCTGAACGGGACCCGCCGTGGCCAAACCCAACTACGCATTCGAGAAGCGACAGCGCGAACTGGAAAAGAAGCGCAAGAAGGAGGAGAAGGCGCAGCGCAAGGCGGCCGGCCAGGCGCAGCCCGCCGAGGACTCCGCGGCCGCGACCGACGATGGGGCCGGGCCGCGCGAGGACCAGGCGCCACCTGCAGGAGGCGCCGACCCGGCGCGCTGATCGAGAAAGCGCCTCCAAGCCGACGCGGCGTGGCGCTCGAAACCCGAGCGTCGCGCCGATGCCGCCTTCAGGCCACCTTCAGACCGCCTTTGCCGCCTCGACGTACTCGGGGATCTGGTCGAAGTTCATGTAGCGGTAGACGCTGCCGGCATCCTTGTTGATGACGCCCATCGCCTCGTGGTATTCGGCCACGGTCGGGATGCGGCCCAGGCGCGAGGCGATCGCCGCCAGCTCCGCCGAGGCGAGGTACACGTTGGTGTTCTTGCCCAGGCGGTTGGGGAAGTTGCGCGTGCTGGTGGAGACCACGGTCGCGCCCTCGCGCACCTGCGCCTGGTTGCCCATGCACAGGCTGCAGCCGGGCATCTCGGTGCGTGCGCCCGCGGTGCCGAAGGCCGCGTAGTGGCCTTCCTTGATCAGCTCGCTCTGGTCCATCTTGGTCGGCGGCGCCACCCACAGCTTGGTCGGGATGTCGCGCTGGCCGCCCAGCAGCCTGGCCGCGGCGCGGAAGTGGCCGATGTTGGTCATGCACGAGCCGATGAAAGCCTCGTCGATCTTCGTTCCCGCGACTTCGGAGAGCAGCTTGGCGTCGTCGGGGTCGTTGGGGCAGCAGAGCACCGGCTCCTTCAGCGCGTCGAGGTCGATCTCGATCACCGCGGCGTACTCGGCATCCGCATCGGCCTGCAGCAATTGCGGGTTCGCGAGCCAGGCCTGGACCTTCTCGATGCGCCGCGCCAGCGTCTTCGCGTCCTGGTAGCCCTGGGCGATCATGTTCTTCATCAGCACGACGTTGCTGTTCAGGTACTCGATGATCGGTTCCTTGTTCAGCTTGATCGTGCAGCCGGCGGCCGAGCGCTCGGCCGAGGCGTCGGAGAGCTCGAAGGCCTGCTCGACCTTCAGGTCCGGCAGCCCCTCGATCTCGAGGATGCGGCCGCTGAAGATGTTCTTCTTGCCCGCCTTGGCCACCGTCAGCAGGCCCTGCTTGATGGCGTAGTAGGGGATGGCGTGCACGAGGTCGCGCAGCGTCACGCCCGGCTGCATCGTGCCCTTGAAGCGCACCAGTACCGATTCGGGCATGTCCAGCGGCATCACGCCGGTGGCGGCGGCGAAGGCCACCAGCCCCGAGCCGGCCGGGAAGCTGATGCCGATCGGGAAGCGCGTGTGGCTGTCGCCGCCGGTGCCCACCGTGTCGGGCAGCAGCAGGCGGTTGAGCCAGCTGTGGATGACGCCGTCACCTGGGCGCAGGCTGACGCCGCCGCGGCTGCTGATGAAGGCAGGCAGCTCGCGGTGCGTCTTCACGTCCACGGGCTTGGGGTAGGCCGCGGTGTGGCAGAAGCTCTGCATCACGAGGTCGGCGCTGAAGCCCAGGCAGGCCAGGTCCTTGAGCTCGTCGCGTGTCATCGGGCCGGTGGTGTCCTGGCTGCCGACGGTGGTCATCTTCGGCTCGCAGTAGGTGCCCGGGCGGATGCCCTGGCCTTCGGGCAGGCCGCAGGCGCGGCCGACCATCTTCTGCGCCAGCGTGAAGCCGCGGCCCGAGTCCTTGGGCGCCACCGGCAGGCGGAAGACGGTGCTCGCGGGCAGGCCGAGGAACTCGCGCGCGCGGCTCGTCAGGCCGCGGCCGATGATGAGGTTGATGCGCCCGCCGGCGCGCACCTCGTCCAGCAGCACCGGGCTCTTGAGCGCGAACTCGGCCAGCGTCTGCCCGTCCTTGAGGATCTTGCCGTCGTAGGGGCGGATCTCGACGACGTCGCCCATCTGCAGCTTGCTCACGTCGACCTCGATCGGCAGCGAGCCCGAGTCCTCCTGCGTGTTGAAGAAGATGGGCGCGATCTTGCCGCCGAGCGTGACGCCGCCGAAGCGCTTGTTGGGCACGAAGGGGATGTCCTGGCCGGTGGCCCAGATGACGCTGTTGGTGGCGCTCTTGCGGCTCGAGCCGGTGCCGACGACGTCGCCGACGTAGGCGACGAGGTGGCCCTTCTTCTTCAGGTCCTCGATGAACTGGATGGGGCCGCGCTTGCTCTCCTCCTCGGGCTTGAAGGCGGCGTCGGGGCGGCTGTTCTTGAGCATCGCCAGGTAGTGCAGCGGGATGTCCGGGCGGCTCCAGGCGTCGGGGGCGGGCGAGAGGTCGTCGGTATTGGTCTCGCCGGGCACCTTGAAGACGGTGACGGTGATCGCCTTGGGCACCTCGGGGCGCGAGGTGAACCACTCGGCGTCGGCCCAGCTCTGCATCACTTCCTTGGCGCGGACGCTGCCGGCCCTGGCCTTGGCGGCGACGTCGTTGAAGTAGTCGAACATCAACAGCGTGTGCTTCAGCGCCGCGGCTGCCTGCGGTGCCACCTCGGCGTCGTCGAGCAGCTCGATCAGCGGGTGCACGTTGTAGCCGCCGACCATGGTGCCCAGCAGTTCGGTGGCCTTGGCCTTGGAGATCAGGCCGACCTCCAGGTCGCCGTGCGCGACCGCGGCCAGGAAGCTGGCCTTGACCTTGGCGGCGTCGTCCACGCCCGGCGGCACGCGGTGGGTCAGCAACTCCAGCAGGAAGGCTTCCTCGCCCTTGGGCGGGTTCTTGATGAGCTCGATCAGCTCGGCCACCTGCTTGGCGTCCAGCGGCAGCGGCGGGATACCGAGCGCGGCGCGTTCGGCGGCGTGTTGGCGGTAGGCGGCAAGCATGGCGGCTCCTGGCATGGCTGGCAGTGTGGGGTGGAGGATGAAGGTTCAGGCTTTCGGCACGATGACGCGAAGGCCCTTGAAGTAGTCGCGGAAGAAGTCCGCGTCGCGGGTGATCAGGGCCCGGCACTGAAGCAAGGCGTGCGCGCCGACGAGAAAGTCGGCCACCGTGCGGCTGTGGTTGCCGCCGCGCTGGCGGTATCGGCGCTGCATCTCGCCGGCACGCAGCGCCGCCTTGGGTTCCATGGCGCTGTAGCCGATGCCGACGTCCTCCAGCACCTCCATGATCTGGGCGCCACCCTGGACCGAGGTGCAGACCTCGGCGAGCGCCACCTCGCACAGCACCACGGGCCCGATGTGCAAGGCCTGGCGCAGGGTGGCCGCGGCGGCCTCGGAGTCGCTGCCGTCGCCGCTGATCAGGTCCACCAGCACCGAGGAATCGGCAGCGATCACGCCTCGTCCTCGGGGGGCAGGTAGGGGTCCCCCGGGGCGTGACCGCGGATGGCGCGCATGGCCTCATCGGTGCTGGCAAAGCCGTCGAGCTTGAAGCGCCCGCGCACGCGCGAGAGGGCATCGTCCACGTCCTTGCGCAGCACGATGCGCCCGCCCTCGAGCTCGACCTTGAGCTTGCTGCCCTTGGTCAGGCCGAGCGCGTCGCGCACGGCCTTCGGCAGGGTGATCTGTCCTCGTTCGGCGACGGTGGCTTCCATCGGCAGGCTCCGGGGGGCGGGACGTTCCGATCGGAACGATCGGAACGATTCGGTATGTACGGATTGTACATACTTTCCCCTCTGGCCTCCGGGTCAACCCTGAGCCGCGACGCGGGGCGGCGGATCGCCCCGCGCCATGCAGGTGCCTACGGGCCGGGGGATTCGAGATCGAGCGCGGCGGTCTGCGCAGGCGCCGGTTCCGGGGCGGGCGCGGCCGCCCTGTCGGCTGCGTTCGCCGCCGCGGCCAGCACCGGATCGATGCCCAGCGACTGCCCCGGCGCCGGCTGGGCGACGTTGCGCTGTTGCTCGTGCACGCAGTTGTCGATGCTGCGGCGGCCGGTGACGGTGTCCATGAGCATCGACTTGGTGGCGATCTGCAGCAGCAGCATGCGGCCCTTCACGTCCTCCAGGCGCAGTGCCCCGGTGCTCGAGAGCACCGGCTTCATGGTCCACAGCGACTTGCCGAAGCGGACGTCGACGTAACCCTCGTGGCGCTCGTTGCTCGCCACCGAGACCGACTGGTCGAACTCGCACTCGTAGCTGCCGAAGTAGGCGCGCGCGGCGGCCGCCAACTGCTCGATCGAGGCCGGTGGCAGCACGGCCGCGGCCGGGACCGAATGCTTGGCCGGGTGCAGGCTGCGCTTGGCGTTCGCCTTGGACGAGGGCGCCGCCTGCGCGTGGACGGCGGCGGTACTGCAGGCCAGGCCCAGCAGGGCGAGAAAGCGCAGCAAGGAGGCGGCTGACATCGGAGGAACTCCCGGCGGGCGGTGGATGCGACCGCGATTGTGACCGCAAGCAGCGCGCAGCGGGGTTGCCGGACGTTTCAAGGCCGGTCGCCCGCTGCGAACCATTGGGCGCGCACTTCGGCCGGCAATTGCGGGCCGTCGGCCGCGGACGTGCGCTGGGCGCGCTCCAGCAGCAGCCAGTACCAGCGGTAGCTCGCGCGGTCGTGCAGCACGTCGCGGTGACGGATCGGCGCCCACGCCACGGCCTGCGCCGCGCGCAGGATCTCGATCGCCTGGTCGACCTCGGCGGCGCTGGGCGCGAAGGCTTCGACGATGGGACGGATCTGCGCCGGATGGATGCTCCACATGCGCGTGTACGCCAGGCGCCGTGCGGCCTGCTCGGCGGCCTGCCGCAGCGCCCGCGTGTCCTTGAATTCGGTCACGACGCAGTGCGAGGGCACCTTGCCCTCGGCGTGGCAGGCCGCGGCGATCTCGAGCTTGGCGCGCAGCACGAGCGGGTGCTCGAACTGGCCCGTGGCGCCCATCGCCGCCTGCGGGATCGCACCGCGGTGCGCGGAGACGAAGTCCATGAGGCCGAAGGAAAGGGACTCGATGCGCGGGTGCGCCGCCAGTGCCTGCACCTCGCGCAGTGCACCATGCGTCTCGACGAGCGCGTGCAGCGGGATGTCGCTGCCGCCTGCGGCATCGATCGCCTGCACGGCGCGCCCGAGTTCGGCGGCGCCGCGCAGCTTGGGCAGCATCAGGTAGGCCGGCCGGCGCGCGGCGGCGAGAACGGTCGCGAGCACGTCGCCGAAGCGCCGGTGCGGCACGGGCAACACGCGCACGCCGACGCGGCCGAAACGGTTGTCGGGGCCGGCCAGCAACTCGGCGACGAGGTGGGCATGCTCGATCTCGCCGCCCAGCGGCGCGCCGTCCTCGTTGTCGAGGGTGACGTCGAACACCGGCCCCATCTCGGCCTGCAACTGCAGGCTCTTGCGCATGCGCGCCTCGACACCGCTGTAGTGGTCGCACACCGGCAGCGCCGGCACGGCGCGCTCGTCGGGATCGAAGAGCGCCTGGCGCGGATGCAGGGGGGCGGGGGCCGGCATGCGCGGGACGGGCCTGGCGCTACAGCAGGTGCTTGACGCCGTCCTGCTCGGAGAGCAGCTCGGCCAGCGTCTTGTCGATGCAGCCCTTGGAGAAGTCGTCGATCGGGAGCCCCTGCACGATGTGGTAGCGGCCGCCTTCGCAGGTCACGGGGAAGCCGAACATCACGTCCTTGGGGATGCCGTAGTCGCCGTTGCTCGGCACGCCCATCGTCACCCACTCGCCGCCGGTGCCCAGCGCCCAGTCGTGCATGTGGTCGATCGCCGCGTTGGCGGCGGACGCTGCCGAGGACAGCCCGCGCGCCTCGATGATCGCTGCGCCGCGCTTGCCGACCGTGGGCAGGAACACGTCCTTGTTCCAGACCTGGTCGTTGATCATCTCCTTCACGCTTGCGCCGCCGATGGTGGCGAAGCGGTAGTCGGCGTACATGGTCGGGCTGTGGTTGCCCCACACGGCGAGCTTCCTGATGTCGGCCACCGCCTTGCCGGTCTTGGCGGCGAGCTGCGACAGGGCGCGGTTGTGGTCCAGGCGCAGCATCGCGGTGAAGTTCTCGCGCGGCAGGCCGGGCGCGCTCTTCATGGCGATGTAGGCGTTGGTGTTGGCCGGGTTGCCGACCACCAGCACCTTGACGTTGCGGCTGGCCGCCTTGTCCAGGGCCTTGCCTTGCGCGGTGAAGATCTGCGCGTTGGCGGCCAGCAGGTCGGCGCGCTCCATTCCCGGGCCGCGCGGACGCGCGCCCACCAGCAGCGCGTAGTCGGTGTCCCTGAAGCCGGTCTCGGGGCTGGCGTGCGCCTCCATCCCCGCCAGCAGCGGAAAGGCGCAGTCCTCGAGTTCCATCATCACGCCCTTGAGCGCCTTCTGCGCCTTCTCGTCCGGGATCTCGAGGAGTTGCAGGATCACCGGCTGGTCGGCGCCGAGCATCGCCCCGGAGGCGATGCGAAACAGCAGGGCGTAACCGATCTGGCCGGCAGCACCGGTGACGGCCACGCGGACGGGCTTCTTGCTCATGGGGGGCTCCTGAAGAGAGGCTGCAAAAGGCCGTGAAAGGGGACCGGCCGTGAAAGGGGAAGGCGGGATTTCCCGCATTCTAGACCTCGCTGGCTGACAGGAGTCTTGTGTCTTATGTAAGACAGCAGTGCGCGACAATGGCGCCATGGACCCCCGCGCCGAAGGCGGCGAGCGCAGCGCGAGCGCGCCGCCGACCCCCACTTTCAGCCCGCTGTACCGGCAGATCAAGGCGCTGCTGCTGTCGCGCCTGCAGGCCGGCGAGTGGAAGCCCGGCGAGGCCATCCCGAGCGAGGTGGAGTTGGCCGCGCGGCTCAAGGTCAGCCAGGGCACCGTGCGCAAGGCCGTCGACGAGCTGGCGCAGGAGAATCACCTCGTGCGCCGCCAGGGCAAGGGCACCTTCGTCGCCACGCACGCCGAGGAGCGCACGCAGTACCGCTTCCTGCGCCTCACGCCCGACGACCCGGGCGCCGCCGGCCGGCTGCGGCGGCGGCTGCTCGAGTGCCGCCGCGTGCGCGCCGGCGCCGAGGTTGCGCACGCGCTCGGGCTTCGCGTCGGCGACGCCGTGCTGCAGATCCGTCGCCTGCTGCACGGCGTCGCCGACGCGAAGCCCGCGGTGGTGCTGGACGAGATCTGGCTCCCCGGCACGCTCTTCAAGAGCTTGAGCGCCGAGAAGCTGGCGAGTTGGCGCGGGCCGATGTACGGCCTCTTCGAGGCCGAGTTCGACGTGCGCATGGTGCGCGCCGAAGAGCGCCTGCGCGCCGTCGCCGCGAGCGTCGACGAGGCGCGCTTGCTCGCAGTGGCCGAGGGCACGCCGCTGCTGCTGGTGGAGCGCCTGTCCTACACCTATGGCCGCCGGCCGGTGGAACTGCGGCGCGGGCTGTATCGCACGGAACGGTTCCACTACCGCAACGAACTCGCCTGATGACGACGGTCAAGACCCCGCTCGGTGAGGCGTGCAGTTCCGTGTAAGTCGCAGGGCGTGCAATGCCCGGTGCAATAGAATTTCTCGGTTTGGCCGCCAGCGCGCCGCTGTGCCGCGGGCGCTCTCAATGTCCGACCTACCCGCGAAGACCAGCATGGCCCAGACACCTCGCCCGTCCTTCACGAACATCCACATCACGCAGATCGTCGGCTACCGCATGCCGCTGGCGGCGGTGGTGTCGATCCTGCACCGCATCAGCGGCGGGGTGATGTTCCTGCTGCTGCCGCTGATCGTCTGGCTGTTCGACACCAGCCTGAGCTCCGAGGTTTCGTACGAGCGCTTCGTCGCCGCGTTCGACACCGGCATCGGCTTCGTTCCCGGGATCGTCGTCAAGCTCGTCGTCCTCGGGCTCATCTGGGCCTATCTGCACCACTTCACCGCAGGCCTGCGTCACGTGCGCATGGACGTGACGCACGCCACCACGAAGGCGCAGGGGCGTCGATCCGCGGCCTTCACGCTGGTCTTCAGCCTCGTGCTCACCGTGCTGCTGGGCGCCAAGCTGTTCGGCGTCTACTGAACGCGAAAGGATCACGACCATGAGCGAGCGACACGGATCCAAGCGCCTCGTCGTCGGTGCGCACTACGGCCTGCGCGACTGGATGAGCCAGCGCGCCACCGCCGTGCTGATGGCCATCTTCACGATCGTGCTGCTGGTGCAGGTGCTGATGCCCGGCCCGATGGGCTACGACAAGTGGTCGGGCATCTTCGCGGCGCAGTGGATGAAGGTGCTGACCTTCGTCGTCATCGTCGCGCTGGCCTGGCACGCGTGGGTCGGCGTGCGCGACATCTGGATGGACTACATCAAGCCCGTATGGCTGCGCCTGGTGCTGCAGGTCGGTACCCTGGCCTGGCTGGTCGGCTGCACCGGCTGGGCGCTGCAAGTGCTCTGGAGGCTCTGAGAAAACCGCTATGGCTAAACTTCCCACGCGCAAGTTCGACGTCGTCATCGTCGGCGCCGGCGGCTCCGGCATGCGGGCCTCGCTGCAACTCTCGCAGGCCGGCCTGAACGTGGCCGTGCTGACCAAGGTCTTCCCGACGCGCTCGCACACCGTGGCCGCGCAGGGCGGCATCGGCGCCAGCCTCGGCAACATGTCCGAGGACAACTGGCACTACCACTTCTACGACACCGTCAAGGGCGGCGACTGGCTCGGCGACCAGGACGCGATCGAGTTCATGTGCCGCGAGGCGCCCAAGGTCGTCTACGAGCTCGAGCACTTCGGCATGCCCTTCGACCGCAATGCCGACGGCAGCATCTACCAACGCCCCTTCGGCGGCCACACCGCCAACTACGGCGAGAAGCCCGTGCAGCGCGCCTGCGCCGCCGCAGACCGCACCGGGCACGCGATGCTGCACACGCTCTACCAGCGCAACGTCGCCGCGCGCACGCAGTTCTTCGTCGAGTGGATGGCGCTGGACCTCATCCGCGACGCCGAGGGCGACGTCGTCGGCGTCACCGCGCTGGAGATGGAAACGGGCGACCTGCACATCTTCCACGCGAAGACGACGATGCTGGCCACCGGCGGCGCCGGTCGCATCTACGCCGCCAGCACCAACGCCTACATCAACACCGGCGACGGACTGGGCATGGCCGCGCGCGCGGGCATCCCGCTGCAGGACATGGAGTTCTGGCAGTTCCACCCCACCGGCGTGCACAACGCCGGCGTGCTGCTCACCGAGGGCTGCCGCGGCGAGGGCGCGATCCTGCGCAACGTCGACGGCGAGCGCTTCATGGAGCGCTACGCGCCCACGCTAAGGACCCTCGCGCCGCGCGACTTCGTCTCGCGCTGCATGGACCAGGAGATCAAGGAAGGGCGGGGCTGCGGTCCGAACAAGGACTACATCAACCTCGACATGACGCACCTGGGCGCGGAGACCATCCACAAGCGCCTGCCCAGCGTGTTCGAGATCGGCCACAACTTCGCCAACGTCGACATCACCAAGGAGCCGATCCCGGTCGTGCCGACGCTGCACTACCAGATGGGCGGCGTGCCGGCCAACATCCACGGCCAGGTCGTGGTGCCCAAGAACGGTGACCCGAACGTGCCGGTGAACGGCCTCTACGCCGTCGGCGAGTGCTCGTGCGTGAGCGTGCACGGCGCCAACCGCCTGGGAACGAACTCGCTGCTGGACCTGCTCGTCTTCGGCCGCGCCGCGGGCAATCACATCGTCGAGTTCGCGAGGGAGAGCCTGCACCACAAGCCGCTGCCCGCGGATGCCGGCGAGGCGACGCAGGCGCGCGTGGCCGCGCTCGACGCCAGCACCGGCGGCGAGTACGCGCAGGCGGTGGCGAACGACATCCGGCGTTCGATGCAGCACCATGCCGGCGTCTTCCGCACGCAGAAGATGATGGACGAGGGCGTGCACGAGGTCGCCGCGCTGCGCGAGCGCGCCAAGGGCATCACGCTGGCCGACAAGAGCAAGATCTTCAACACCGCGCGCGTCGAGGCGCTGGAGGTGGAGAACCTGGTCGAGGTGGCGCAGGCGACGATGGTCTCGGCGGCGGCGCGCAAGGAGTGCCGCGGCGCGCACACCGTCGAGGACTACGAGCGCGGTGCCGACGATGCGGAGTTCCCGCTCGGCCGCAACGACCGCGACTGGCTCAAGCACACGCTGTGGGATTCCGCGACCAACAGCCTTTCGTACAAGCCGGTGCGCATGCAGCCGCTGAC